>Ga0302250_1000029_pt1 | contig 302079 bp, 302 predicted proteins | sample AAG_RA_Asp_MG_FD_193536 | JGI IMG/M metagenome (GOLD analysis project Ga0302250, IMG submission 193536) | Enriched activated sludge microbial communities from anaerobic digester in WTTP, New Holstein, Wisconsin, United States - AAG_RA_Asp | ecosystem: Engineered > Bioreactor > Anaerobic >... | reverse complement strand
AAAGAGCTTAGCATCAACCGCAAAATATCTTGAGCTTTCACATGAGATCGGCATGCACCCTGTTACTTTGGCAGTCGCTTATTCCAAAAACTTTGATTTTGTAGCCTCTACTATCATAGGCGCTACAAGCGTAGAGCAGCTTAAACCGTCGCTTGAAGCGATGGATATAGATCTTAGCGCTGAGACTATGAGTAAAATAGCTGGTATTCAAAAAGAGATCATGTACCCGATGGGTTAAAAAATAAATATTTCATCTTTCCCGTCATTCCTGCGAAGGCAGGAATCCAATCATACAACCAAAGTCAAGTAATCCTGCACAAAATGGATTACCACGGTTTTTCTAAAACCTGGCAACAATAAATGGATCCCCGGGTCAAGCCCGAGGATAACGACTAGGTTATACGATAAAAAATATACATCATGGACTACCGCTGTTTTTTTCAAAAACTCGCAGTGACAATCACTGGCCAATAATCCTATTTATCTCTTCCAGCCTCTGGGGCGTTCCTATATCTCGCCATATCCCATTATAAACTTCACCGCTTACCGAGTCGTGTTTCATGGTATCTCTGAGTACTTCCCCTAGAGCTCTTTTGCCATATTCAAGCCATTTAAAAAGACTTGGAGAATAATATCCTATGCCTGAGAATGTATATTTAGGACTGCCTTCGTCATAGACTAATCCTTTTTTAAGAGCAAAATCACCTTTAGTATTATGCTCTGGATTTGAAACCAATATCAAATGAGCCAAGATGCCTTCACCAAGCTCAAATGAGCTATCAAATTCATAATCGCACCAAACATCACCGTTAACTACCAAAAACGGCTCATCGCCAAGCAACGGAAGTGCTTTTACAATACCGCCTGCACTCTCCAGTCCACCTCCTTTTTGCTCATCAGAGTAATGCAGCCTAACTCCCCATTTCGAACCGTCACCAAGAGCTTGCGGAATCTTAAAACCAAGATGTGCAATATTGATAACGATATCTTCAAATCCTGCCTTAGCTAGTTTTTCGATATGCCAAACTATGAGAGGCTTACCGCCAACTTCAAGCAAAGGTTTTGGAGTGCAATCAGTGAGCGGCCGCATCCTCTCACCTCTTCCAGCTGCTAAGATCATAGCTTTCATATTTTTATCCTATTAATTATGTCATTTAAGCGCACTTTTTCGTCATACCCGCGAAGGCGGGTATCCATCTTTTGAATAATCTTTTTGGATTCCTGCCTTCGCAGGAATGACGGGCGACATATAATCATTGTAATATCTCGCACAATTTTTGTGTTTGAGGATATTTAGCCGCAGTTTCAAGCACATATTTAAGTGTCAATGGAATATCTTTTAGATATCCATCCTTGCCATCCCTATGGTAAAGTCTAGCAAAGATACCAAGCACTTTTATATGCCTTTGCAGCCCCATCATATCAAACCAACGCATAAGTGTATCATCATCAACTTTTAACCCTTTTTTGTCTTTGAAGTAAAGAACCAACTCTTTGCGAGTTTCTTCATCTATCTCATAATAACAGTCTTTTAATAAACTAACCAAGTCATATGTCAAAGCGCCGCATCTGGCATCTTGAAAATCAATCACTCCAAGCTCGCCGCTATTGCCCACCATTATATTTCTGGAGTGAAAATCACGATGAACAAAAATACCTTGCGGCTGAGCCAAAACCTCATCGGCTATTGTTTCTATGATATTGTTTAGGATATCTAGTTTTTCTTTGCTTAACTCTATACCTAAATGCTTTCTAAGATACCACTCATTGCACAGATCCATCTCAAACTTCAAAAACTCCTTGTCGTAAAGCGGCAAACCGCTCACATCAGCTTTTTGCATTTTGGCTATCTCATCTATTGCTTTTTTGTAGTACTCTTTTTGGTTTTTGGAATTTATGAGATTTAACAGGTGTTGCGAACCAAGATCTTCTAACAAAAGATATCCTAGATCTAAATCTTTTTTCAAAACTTCAGGTACTCTGACGCTTACAGCAAACAGCCTGCTTTGCATATCTAAAAACGGGATTAAAGACTCTTTTTGCTTTGAAGAATCCATCAAAACATATGTTTTCTCATCTTTAAAAATCCGGTAGTATGAGCGAAAACTGGCATCACTTGAAGCGACTTCTATTTTTGCATCACCCCAGCCGATACTTTTTAACCAATGAAGGCATCCCTCGTCATGCTGAACTTGTTTCAGCATCTCTTCTTTAATTTTGGATTCTGAACTAAATTCAGAATGACTAGTTTGCCTCATACAATCCCCCTAAGATCAAGTTTTCTTTTGCGCCTGTTACGCCTTTTAGCTCAGCCTTTTGATTATTTACTCTCAAATACGCAAAATAAGCCATCATCATTGATTCTATCGCATCTTCACGCAAACCAAGATCTGCAGTAGTTCTTACTTCGCCGCCAAAAAGATCGGTTATTCTCTCTTTTAAAAAGCTGTTTTTAGCCCCACCTCCACTTAGAACCAAAAGTTTTCTATCAAACTTTTTAGCCTCATTTGCGATGGTTGCCGCAGTCAATTCTGTTAAAGTTCTAAGAACATCTTCTAGGGAAATATCATGTTTTAGACCTGCAGATGACAATTCATCGTCATTCCTGCGAAGGGAGGAATCCACCTTGTCATCCTGAACTTGTCCATTGTCATGCTGAACTTGTTTCAGCATCCCCGCCTTAGACCCTGAAACAAGTTCATTGTGACAAAAGAGTTTATCCTCCAGCCAAGCCAAATTAAAATACTCCCTGCCTGTGCTTTTTGGATGCGGCATACTGAAATATTTATCTTTCAAAAGCTCTCCAAGAAGCTGTGTATCCAATTCACCCTCTTTTGCAAGTTTGCCGTCTTTGTCGTAAGGAATACCAAAATATTTACTGCACCAACCATCTATCAAAACATTACCGCATCCGGTGTCATATCCGATAACCTCATCATTCAAAATAGAGATATTTGCCATACCGCCTATATTGACAACCGCTGCTTTTGAGCCTAAATGGCCAAATAAAAACTTATGAAAAACAGGAGCAAACGGCGCACCCTGCCCTCCGGCAGCCATATCTTTTCTTCTTATATCGCAAACAACGGCAATACCCGTTTCATATGCCACCCTATTGGAGTTGCCAAGCTGCATAGAAAACGGATAATTACTATTTGGCTCATGCCAAAGCGTTTGCCCGTGAAGTCCTATGACTCTTATATCTTTTGACAATAGAGAATGTTTTTGCAAAAAATCATTTATATGTTTTGCATACATCCGGCCTAGTCTCTCATCGATCGAGCCTATCTCATGAAGCGTGGTTTGTCCATTTATAACTTTTAATATATCGAACTTCAGTTCATCATCAAACGGATAGCTCTCAAAATGCAAAAGCTCTACGACCTTTTCTTTGCTAAAGTCACAGAACGCAATATCAACGCCGTCAAGCGATGTACCGCTCATCACACCGATATAGAGCTCTCTCATATATTTTCCTCTTTTTTATATAGGCATTATTATATCGTACGGGAGATTATTTTCATTGGTTTGCTTTTTTATACTTTCAAGCAAGCATTTATTTAACGTATGTATAGGTTATCACAAAAACTGCAGAAATAAAGAAAAAATTGTGCTAAAATGACATTAGGCCACCTCTAAATACCCTAAACAGTTTCTGCTTTAAGGGATTTAGAGGTGGCCTTGATAAACAAATAAGGTTTCCGATGCCAAAATCACATCAACTCATCTATGGAATCTATATAATTGTGTGGACGATCATGGCTATCGATCCCAAATATCCCTCCGATTGGCTATTGGAAAATGTATTGGTATTTCTATTTTTTCCTTTTCTCGTCTGGATGGATTTTAAACATCATTTCAGCGTGGTCGCGCTGTCAATGCTTTTAGTATTTGCCTCTTTACATTCCCTTGGATCACATTTTACCTATGCCGAAATGGAATATTTTGACTTTATCACCAAATGGATGGGATTCGAGAGAAACCACTTTGACCGTGTGGTGCATTTTTTATTTGGCCTGCTTGTGTTTAGAACTCTCTTTGAGCTGGTTGCCATCAAGATCAAAACATTTAGAGCTGCCATGTTTTTTACATTTACCCTTGTTCTCTCTATTTCAACGCTCTATGAGATAATCGAATGGTTAGCAGCCATCATTTTTCATCCAGAGCTTGGTATCGCTTTTCTGGGCACACAAGGCGATGTCTGGGATTCGCAAAAAGACACCGTAGCTGCTTGTTTGGGTGCAATGCTAAATCTCCTATTTTACCGCAAGTATAGAGATATTTATCATACTGCCTGAGAGATACGGCTCTTTTGTTTCCATTGCTTAATTTTTACTGCTTCAATTCATATTGAGGCTTTGTTGATTATTTTTGTATTATGATCTTACTTTCCCGCTCATCATAACTCCAAACGAAACAACAGTTCCTATGATTATCTGCATAGCAAAATTCACATCAAAACCAAACAGCGCTTTTGTGATATAAGGCTGAAGCAGCAATACGGTCATAAACCCTGCGATGAGTGCATATCTCACGCTGCTTTCATCTCCTCTCTTTGTCCACAATGCAGCGCCGTAAACGCCTAGCAGTCCGGCGTAAGCAAAGACCATCACGCCAAGCGCGAAATCAAGAAGCGGAATATTGCTAACTCTTTGCCAATAATAGCTCAAAATCGCCATAAGCGCAAGGAGGATAGCGGATATAAGTACACCTGCCCTAGAAGCTTTTAGATAATGCTTTTCGCTTTTATCTGTAAAAATAGGCTTATATATATCCGTCACTGCCACAGATGACATGGCTCCTAGGACCGAGCTTGTACTTGTAAAAGTAGTTGCGACCACACCTATAGTAGCAAGCGCTTTGAATCCGTCTGGAAGTTCATGAAGTATATAGACCATAAAGATAGCTATCTTTTCACCTGCAAAGCTTTGGCTCACTTCACTGCTAAAACCTGAAAGTTCGGGATGCTGATAAAAAAGATATAGCAATAATCCTATGATCAAAAACAAAAATGCCGTTGGAATCGTTATTAGAATTGAAACTATGAGCGACTTTGATCCTTCATTTTTATCTTTGCAGGTTAGAATCCTTTGAGTCATATCTTGATCTAGCCCGTATGCTGCTATATTTAAAAGAAGCAGGCCGCTTATAAGCGCCCAAAAATTATAGCTTCCAGCGAGGGAAAAATCAACGATCTTTAATTTATCGCTCGTTTCGAGTGCAGAGTATATGGCCCCAAGATCTCCTCCAAGCGCGCTAAAAAGATGATAAATGATAAAGAGTGCCGCTCCTATATAGATAGCAACTTGCACGATATCGGCAAATATAATGGATTTTATGCCTCCAAAATAGGCATACCCAAGAGAACCTGACATCAAAACAATAATCGCAACTATCATATGAAGGGGCGCAATATCGCTAAAAAGTATCATAGATACAGCCAATGCACCTATATAAAGCCTAGCTCCGCTGGCAAAAAGCCTGCCTATCAAGAACATCACCCCTGCATCTCTTTTTGCTCTTGGGCTATATCGTTTTTCCAAAAGTTCATATACAGTGATGGCGCCAATATCATAAAATTTTGGCACTAACACTTTTGATACGATAACAACCGCCAAAAGAGCTGAAAAGAAAAATCCGACAAACGTCAGATTGCCCAGATATGATGATTCTGGAGCGCCTAGAAATGTTGCAGCCGATTGCGAAGTAGCAAGCACAGAGATGGCTACTGCAAACATCGGAAGCGACTTTTCGCTTATGAAGTAATCTCTGCTAGTTTTGACCTTTACCCTGCTTAACCAAACGGATGAGACGATAACTAAAAAGAAATATATTCCAAAAATAACCCAGTCTAGTGTGCTGAATGATGAATTCATTTGGTTTCTTTTGGCGGCTCTTGAAGTTTTAGATCTTTTACCTCACCTCTGACAGCTTTCATGAAGCTATCGCCCGGATCATTTTTCTTGGTAAAATAGCTATCATCCTTTTCTAGCCAATACTTGGTCTTTTTCATCCTGTTATATTCATGATGCCCTATGAGAAGTTCAATATTGGGATATTTGGCTTTCAGGTATCTGACCAAATAGATATTTGATGCTATCTGAGCTGGAGTAAGGTCTTCACTTTTATCCCCCTTTCCGCCGACATTTTCTATACCTATACTATAGTAATTTAATCCTATGATATGTCTTGCCATATAATTATCCGGCATCAGGCGGTATATCGTACCGTCCTTATCAACAAGAAAATGTGATGATACATTGAGTGCCCCGCCTCTTGCTATGTCTTTTCTATCACTTAACAGTTTTTCAGGCTTCAGCCTGCCGAATGATTTGGCAAAATCAGGCTCGGCTGTCCAATGCAAAACGATTATTTTAGGATCTATAGTGATATCTTTGGCATTTAAACCGTAATGGCTACGGATATACTCTTTGGTCATCTCTGCTCTAGCTTCCGAGAACTCGATAGGTTTTTCGATCATACAAGGATCTGCTGCAAATGCATTCACAAAAAACAGAACTAAAAAAAGAGTCAAAAACCTCACAATGATTCCTTTGTATTTTTTGATTGCCAAAAAAACATAACAGCGATAATAGCAGGAGGCAGCATGATGCCAAAAAGATAGCTTGGAATATGCAAAATATGACTTGACTGCAGATACAAAAATCCAAGAGCTAGCATCAGATATGCTCCGAGTCTATAAAACGAGATAAAAGCTTTGCTTTTTTTGAGTGCCTCAAGGGTTGTTAGTTTTTTATCCTCTTCTTGTGCAACGAAGTCTTCTTGTATTAAGTCTCTATCTTCATCAAAAACACCGTGCGGGTCTTCTATTTTTTCTAGCAATTCATCATTAGATGATACCACAGCACCGCTCGCTACGCTTTGTTCTATCATTTTGCGATAGCTGTACATTGAAGCAAGTATGACCGCTAGTGAACTAAAAAAGCCTATCTGTGAATTGATAAACCAATCTTTATTGCCGGCCAATACACAAAAAATTACGATACCTATATCTACTATCAAAAGAGCATTAAGAATACGTATCTTAATACTCTTCATCATCATCCTCTTCTTTGGTCGGTTTACGATAAGTATATCTAGGATCATTAGCTAGTTCATCTAGGGATCTTTTTTGTTTAGCATATGCTTTATAAACATTCAAAAAAGCTGCCGCTATCCCCCAAAATACCCCTAGCCAAAACAACCAATTATAACCAAATAGATGCTTAAGCCCCAAACCTATACCGACACCGATAAGTACGGCTACCACTATAGATATACCAAGACTTAGATCATCGGCTGCACCGACTATTTTTTTTAATTTAGGATCATCTGCCATTTTTTATCCTTTTACAATCTCTTCCATCGACTCATAGGCCGCTTTGATACTCTCTTCTATCATCTCATCTGTGATAGCTGTAGAGATAAATCCTGTCTCGAATGAAGAACACGCCAGATATATACCTCGGCTAAGCATCGCTCGATGAAACGCGGCAAACATTTGCGTATCATTATTAAGAGCATCATCAAAATTTCTAACAGGCGTCTTGCTAAAGAAAAAACCGAACATAGAACCGCGTACATCCGTTACGATTATCAATCCAACGCTTGCTGCTGCTTTGCTAAATCCATCCATAAGCCTTTTAGCTTTTTGTGACAAAGATACATATATTGCAGGATTGTTTTTGATCTTTTTCAAAGATGCAAGCCCTGCTGCCATGGCCACAGGATTTCCGCTAAGTGTCCCTGCTTGATATACCGGTCCCTCTGGAGATAAGTGTGACATTATCTTGGCACTTGCACCAAAAGCACCTACAGGCATGCCTCCGCCGATAACTTTACCCCATGTGACGATATCAGGCACAACACTGGTAATACCTTGGGCGCCTTTAAGAGACGCTCTAAAACCACTCATTACCTCATCAAATATAAGCAAAGTACCGTGTTTGTCACACAAAATTCTCAATTCTTTAAGGAAACTCTCTTCAGCAGGAACCAATCCCATATTGCCTGCGATCGGTTCAATGATCACGCAAGCTATATCGCCGCTTTCAAAACACTTCTTGACACTATTTATATCATTATATTTTGCTAAAAAAGTATGCTTGGTAAGATCGCTTGGCACTCCCGGGCTTGATGGCGCACCAAAAGTTGCCAAGCCTGATCCGGCTTGAACCAATAATGAGTCACTATGCCCGTGATAGCATCCTGTAAATTTGACGATATCATCACGCCCGGTCACTCCCCTGGCAAGTCTGATAGCGCTCATTACTGCTTCCGTGCCTGAACTTACAAATCTGACTTTGTCAATATTATCAAACAAAGACACGATCTCTTTGGCAAGTTCTGTCTCTGCCAATGTTGGAGCACCAAAGCTTAGTCCATGTTTAACTGCATCGATAACGGCAGCTTCGATACTTTCATCGCAATGTCCAAAAATAAGCGGTCCCCAGCTTTGGACATAGTCGATATAATGATTACCGTCAACATCGATCAGATATGCACCCTCGCCTCTTGCTATAAACGGAGGCGTTCCTCCGACACTGTTGAATGCTCTTACCGGAGAATCTACTCCTCCGGGAATGACCTTGATTGCCTCTTGGAATGCGGTGATACTTTTGTCTTGTGTCATATGTAAGTCCTAAATATAGTTGTTGGGATTATAACTTAAAAATAGTAAGAAGTTGGAATAAGGCTTTCAATCACAATAAGATAATCGTGACAAGGGTTTAGTTTTGGGTTTATCCTGCGGCGGTCTCTTCGAGACAACGCCTTTGGTTTCAAACCTACAAAAGCAAAGCAGTTTGCTTTTGCTTAACGGTTTTCATCTTCGCAGGAATGACACAACTCGTCATCCTCGTGCTTGGTCAGAGGATCCACATTTTGTTTTACTGCTCTTTAAAAGAACATTTGCCGCTAAATTTACAGAACGGTCTCCATCCCATAATGCCTACAAACAAAGGAAGTATCCCTATGTAAAGCCAATTGATCCCTGTAAAAAATGCTGCAGTGATAAGAACAAGTCCAACTATTATACGCAATGGGCGACATATTTTTTCTATTTTTACAATATCCATTTTATGGCTCCTTGATTTTTATAATAATGTAACATTATAAAGCTTCAAAATAACTTTTATAAGTTTCTCAGCTGCTCCATAAGTTTTTTGGCCTCACTCTTTGGAGCTTGCAATAACAACGGTTTGGCTTTTGGATCAAGCCACTGGATGATCTCTTTCATTTGAGATTCGCTCATAGCAGTACACCCTGTAGTCGGTATCTCCTTGATGTGCATAAAGATGCATGACCCTGCACCTTTTACACCGTTTGGATTATGATCTACTACTACACCGTAACGATAATAATTTGCTTTAAATTTCATGACTTCATGGCTGCTATAGTCTTTGGTTACTTTTGTGCTATCAATGACCTTGTTGTACCACTTGGAATTGATATCATCTACACAATGGTTTTTTTCACTCATGACCATATACGGATAAGCAGCACTTAAAGGCTCATAACCAAAAGCCTCTTTGAGCTTAAAGATACCGATGGGCGATTTACCGTCGCCCTCTTTTTTGATAATTACTGCGTCTGCTGGTGTTTTATGAAGTCCTATACCCCAACCCATTCCGTTTTTGCCTATCTTGACATCAATTTCCTTGCCTACTGGCTGCCATTTGCTGTTTTTAAATGAATATCTTTGAAGCTTTGCATCCGGTGAGCTATAGTCACTTGATGTTACCATTATCATTTGTGTATGTTTTTGGTCTGCATTGCCTGCCATAGAAAAAGCGTTAAAAAGAAAAAATAAAATAGTGATTGCAAACTTGATCTTCATTTTGTGATGATCCTTATATAAATTTATCATAATATTATACCTAAAACATCAAATACAACTTATAGTTTTACACTCTTTTTGACAAATGGCCTGATATTTTTGATATACTATTCTTGAATAAGCAGTTAATGGTTGCAATATGTATAATAAGAAAAAGGAGAAGTGTGATGAAAAAGTTACCGGTTTACCTAATGGTATTTATTTTGCTCATGTTGTCTGGATATGCCAAAGGCATTAATAGTACTGCACTTACAATAATTACAGAAAATTATCCGCCTTTGAACTTCGAAAAAAATGGAAAAGCAACAGGTCAGGCAACTGAGGTTGTAGAAGAACTTTTGAAAAGAACCGGAACAAAAACTGACATACAAATAATGCCATGGGACAAAGGATACAAAGCGGTTCTCAAGCAACCTAATGCTGCCCTTTTTACCACTGTCATGAATCACGAGCGTAAAAAGCTTATGCAATGGGTAGGACCTATATCTGCCTTGGATACAAACTTTTATAGCTTAAATGGTTCTCATATTGTTATTAAAACACTAGAAGATGCTAAGAAAATAGGCAAGATAGCAACAGTAACTGATTATTATTCTGAACAGATGTTAAAAAAAGATGGTTTTACAAATCTTCAAAGCTTCCCTGATGAAGAAAGTGCAGTGCGCAGCCTGCTAAAAGGAGAAGTCCAGCTGATGATAGATGACAATACGGCAATGCCATCTATTTTGAAAAAGGTTAGTGCAAGCACGGATAGTGTTAAAAATGTTTTTACTGTATCTACCGATCTGGGCTATATCGCATTTTCCAAAAATACGCCTCCTGATATAGTCTTGCGTTGGCAAAAAAATTTAGATGCCATGAAACGTGACGGCAGTTTTGATAGGATATATGCCAAATGGTTTCCGGGGCAAATACCTCCCGGAATATTTCAAATGGTAACAGAAGAGTATCCTCCCGTTACTTTTGCTAAAGATATAAACGTGACAGGATTTGCAACTGACATGGTAAGACATATCTCAACAAGGCTAAAAGTAAAAGACAATATCCGCTTAACATCATGGAAAAATGCTTATAATATGGCTGTTTTATATCCCAATATTATCCTTTTTAGCGCAGAACGCACACCGGCAAGAGAAAAACTGTTTTGGTGGGTGGGTCCCATTGGCAAGAATAGCGCAATTCTCTATGCTAAAAAAGGCTCAAATATTAAATTAAATAACTTAGAGGATGCCAAAAAAATAAAAGCGATAGCCACAACTACAGACTGGTTCACCGAGCAATATCTCGAACAAAACGGTTTTACAAATCTAGTCAGCTCGAAAGATCCCTCGGAGAATCTAAGACAACTAATGAGCAGCGAGGTACAGCTATCTATCTTTACCGATCTGACTATTCCTGAGATAGCCAAAAATGCCGGTTACAACATGAATGACCTTGAGCCTGTCTATACTGTTAGCCAGACCTATTTCTATATCGCTATCTCAAAAGATACTCCGCCAAGTGTCGTCCAAGCATGGCAGTCAACCTTGGATGATATGAAAAAAGACGGGACTTTCGAGAAGATATATAAAAGTTATGTGCCAAATGCAACTATGGATGAGCTGGTAAAACAATAACGATATTCTATTCTCATTCCCATCATTCTTGATGGGAACGCATACAAAACATCAAAAGCCAAATTGTACTATAACTCCCGTTGTGGTATAATCTTTATTAACTTCAACAAAGGAAATTATATTCTGTGGGATTTAAAAATATCAAAGAAGATAATAGATGAAAATACTAGTTTCAGCCCTTGAACCGTCATCAAACCTGCACCTTAAAGAGGTACTTAAACATACTAAAAATATAGAGCTTATAGGCATTTTTAATACCTCGCTCGGAAATCCTTTGTATGACATATCACAAATGGCGATAATGGGTGTAGTTGACGCACTCAAAAAACTCAGATGGTTTTACCGAGTTGCAGATGAGATGGTGGAACTTGCCCAAGATGCTGATAAAATTCTGCTTATGGACAGCTCCGGATTCAACCTCCCGCTTGCAAAAAAAATAAAAGAAAAATATCCGCAAAAAGAGATAATCTACTACATACTGCCCCAAACATGGGCAAGTCGTCCAAAACGGGTCAAAAAACTTGAACTTTACTGCGATAAACTACTTGGAATATTGCCTTTTGAAATAAGCCAGTACAAAAGCGGCAAAGCGAAGTATGTGGGGCATCCGCTACTGGACGAGATCGCTGTTTTCAACACAAGCAAGGATTCGAATACTATATCATTTTTGCCTGGCAGCAGGGCTGCTGAAGTAAAAAGACTTATGCCGATATTTAAAGAGGTGCGAAAAGCATTGATAGAAAAAAAAGCTCTCTTAGTTATACCTCCGACCTTGGAGAGTAAAAAGATAAAAGAGTGGTATGGAGATATAAGCGATTTTGAAATTTCCAGAAATACACACGAAGCGCTATCTAGATCAGAATTTGCTTTTATATGCAGCGGAACAGCAACTCTTGAGGCTGCTCTTATCGGCACCCCGTTTGTACTCTCTTATATAGCAAAACCGATAGATTATTTTATAGGAACAAAGATATTAGGCATCAAACAGATCGGTCTTGCAAATATTATCTTGCAAAAATATAACGGCACTACGCTCCATAGCGAGATAATACAAAATGATGTCACAGCTGCAAATCTGCTAAACAGTTACCTTAAAACCGATAGAGAAATATTTAGCAAGAGTGCCAAAGAACTCAGAGATTATCTTGGCCATGGCAGTTCAGAAGTAGTTGCAAATATCATTATGGAACAATAATATGTTGATACATATATGCTGCGCGGTTGATAGCCATTATTTTTTACAAAAATTACGCTCTCAATTTCCGGATGAAAAACTTATCGGCTTTTTCTATGATCCAAACATCCACCCATACAGCGAATATCAACTTAGGCTTCTTGATGTCCAAAGGAGTTGTAAAATGCTCGGAATAGAACTGATAGAAGGCGAATACGATACTGCCGGTTGGCTTGAAGCTGTAAGAGGACTTGAAAATGAACCGGAAAAGGGCGCAAGATGCTCTGTATGCTTTGACAATCGCTTTGAGGTTACGGCAAAAAAAACGCATGAACTAGGAGAAAAGATCTTTACCTCTACGCTTCTGACAAGTCCAAAGAAATCTTTGACTCAGCTCAAAAGATCCGGCGATGAATTGGCAAAGCTTTATGGGTTGGAATTTATAGCTCCAGACTATAGAAGCAAGCAAGGAACCCAAGAACAGAATATCTTAGCAAAACAAGACAGACTATATCGTCAAGATTATTGCGGCTGCTTGTTTGGACTTACCAAACAAAGAGAATACCAAGACAAACTAACAGATGAATTATTTTCTCCGATATCAAAACAGATCCAGCCTGAATCCATAGAAGATAGACTTCATATGTATGAAAAAAGATGGAAGCTTGAAGATCAAAACATGACATATACTATTCGCAAAGAAAGATTTTTAAATTGGAGATTGCTTAGAGGTTATATAACTCATGCAAACAGTGTCATACCATCCCATTTCTTACCATATTCTACCCTCAAAAAAGGATATTCTAGAGGAAAGATCTCATGGGATGGAGATATCGGTTATTTTGATAGGGATGAAATTATTTTTATCACATTGGATCATTACAACCGGTTGGCAAACACATATTATATCAGCATCAAAGAGCTTATTTTTAAATCTCCGTCTTTTGATGAAGAAGTTAAAGTTCGACAAAAAATAGTATCAAATCCGTACAATCTCAATGCTATTATAGTGATAGATTTCGCTTTAAACGGTAAATTTGAGATAGTTTGCCAAAGCAAAGTATACGAAGATGTCAAAGAGCATTTGAACATATAAAAATAAAAATAATAATTTGGCAACATCATTATTTTAGCAAATTTCAGATAGAATAATGCAATTTACAAATAGAGGTTTGAAAAGTGCTAAGCGTTACTGATATCCAAAAAATCCTACCGCATCGTTATCCATTTTTATTGGTCGATCGTATCACGGATCTAAAAAAAGACGAGTATGTAGTAGGATATAAAAACATCTCAATATCTGAACCGGTATTCCAAGGACATTTTCCGGATCATCCTATCTATCCTGGAGTAATGATACTAGAAGGAATGGCGCAAACAGGCGGTATATTGGCTTTTCAAAGCATGGATATGAGCGAAGAAGAAGCTGCACAAAAAGTGGTATATTTTATGAGCATTGACGGAGCCAAATTTAGAGCTCCTGTCAAACCTGGAGACAAACTGGAGTACAAAATGACCGTCACCAAGCATAAAGGTGCCATATGGGTACTTGAAGGCAAAGCATATGTTGACGATATTCTTGTAAGCGAAGCAGAACTCAAAGCAATGATAGTGGACAAATAATGAACAATATCCATCCAACGGCTATCATAGAAGATGGTGCAATAATTGGAGACAATGTTACAATAGGAGCTTATAGCTATATCGGCTCAAATGTAACTATAGGGGATAATACCGCCGTGGGTACACATACGCTTATAGAGGGTATAACTACTATAGGTAAGCATAATCAAATATTTTCTCATGCAACTTTAGGATCTATCCCCCAAGATCTAAAATATGCCGGAGAGAGAGTAGAACTCATTATAGGCGATCATAATCGTATCAGAGAATACACGCTCATCAATCCAGGCACTATAGGCGGAGGAAGCATCACAAAAATTGGAAACAATAATCTGTTAATGGGATATGTGCATTTGGGGCACGATGTTATCTTGGGAGATAATTGCATACTTGCTAACGGAGCTACTCTAGCAGGGCATGTTGAACTTGGCAATAATGTTGTCATAGGAGGGCTTACTCCTGTACATCAATTTGTACATATCGGTGATTATGCTATGATAGCTGGAGCAAGTGCATTATCTCAAGATATTCCGCCATTTTGTCTGGCAGAAGGCAACCGTGCAGTTTTGAGAGGACTCAACCTAACGGGCTTAAGGCGACATATTGATAGGGTTGATATAGATGAGCTCAAAAGCGCATACAGAGAACTTTTTGAACAAGGGAAACCGCTTCAAGAAGTAGCACGGCAACTACTTGAAGCAACTTCTTCTAACATGGTAAAGAATTTAGCCAATTTTATTATTAACTCCAAACGAGGCATTCCGTTTGAAAGGAATATTAATGCCAAATAAATATTGTAATTTTTGCGGTACGCATGAAACAGAAGCAAACCCGCTCATTGCAGGACATGATGCACATATCTGCGCTAATTGTGTTGTGTCTGCATACAAGATCCTTTTTGGGGATACAGAAGAGTCGTTCTTAACGCCGGAAATGCCGGAGGAACTTTTATCCCCAAAACAAATGAAAGCCCTTTTGGATGATTATGTCATAGGACAAGACAATGCCAAAAAAACACTATCTGTAGCTGTTTATAATCACTATAAAAGAATTTTCAAAAAAACAAATCTTGATGATGATACACAAATCGCCAAATCAAATATTTTATTGATAGGGCCTACAGGAAGCGGAAAAACACTCCTTGCCCAAAGTATTGCTAAATTTTTAAATGTTCCTATCGCTATTGCAGATGCTACGAATCTAACAGAAGCAGGATATGTAGGCGAGGATGTTGAAAATATCCTTGTCAAACTTTTTCAAGCAGCTGACGGCGATATAGCCAGAACAGAACAAGGCATCGTATTTATAGACGAAATAGATAAAATCGCACGTATGAGTGAAAATCGCTCGATCACAAGAGATGTTTCCGGAGAAGGTGTACAACAAGCACTGCTTAAGATCATAGAAGGCTCAATAGTAAATATACCGCCAAAAGGCGGACGCAAACATCCAAACCAGGATTTCATACAGATAGATACTTCAAATATTCTATTTATCTGCGGCGGTGCATTTGACGGTCTTGGCGAAATGATCAGAAGAAGACAAGGTGCAAACGTACTTGGCTTTGAGCAAGAAAAAAGAAGTAAAATGGACAAAGATGACGTAATGAACCTGGTCGAGCCGGACGATCTAGTAAGCTACGGAATGATACCAGAACTCATCGGCAGACTACATGTTATAGCTACTTTGGAAAAAATAACTGCCGAAGACATGGTGCGTATTTTAACAGAGCCTAAAAATGCTTTGGTCAAGCAATATAAACAACTTTTTGAACTTGACAATGTTGCACTTACTTTCGAAGATGAAGCCTTAAAACTAATTGCTCAAAAAGCAATTGATAGAAAAACAGGCGCTAGAGGACTTCGCTCGATACTAGAAGATCTATTATTGGAAAGTATGTATGAATTACCGGAACTTGAAGGTTACGAAGTAGTCATCACACCTGATGCCGTAAACAAAGAATCAAAACCTTTGTATATCAAACATAAGCAAAGTGCTTAAATTTAACTAATAAGGATATTTAAAATGTTTAAAAAATTTATGGGTATGTTCTCTAATGATTTGGCTATAGACCTGGGCACAGCTAATACTTTGGTCCTCGTAAAAGGCGAAGGTATTGTTATAAATGAACCATCTATCGTAACTGTGCAATATGATCATGCCGGTAAAGAAAGAATTCTAGCCGTTGGTCATGCAGCAAAAGAGATGGCCGGTAAAACTCCGGCTCACATCAAGGCAATCAGGCCTATGAGAGACGGTGTTATAGCTGATTTTCATGTGACAGAAATGATGATCCGTCATTTTATAGAAAAAGCACACAAACGCAAAAGATTTTTTAGTCCAAGAGTTATGATCTGTGTGCCTTACGGCATAACTCAAGTTGAGAGAAAAGCCGTAAAAGAGTCTGCGCTAAACGCCGGTGCGAGAGCAGTTTATCTTATAGAAGAGCCTATGGCTGCTGCAATTGGAGCTGATCTGTCAGTAAAAGAGCCTCGCGGTAATCTTGTGGTTGATATCGGCGGCGGTACAACAGAAATAGGCGTGATCTCAATGGGAGGATTGGTACTGTGCAAATCCATTAGAGTAGCAGGGGATAAAATAGATCAGGTCATCATGGATTATATAAAGAAAAATTACAATCTTCTTATAGGTGAAAGAGTAGCAGAAGATCTAAAAATTCGTATCGGAACTGCCGTGCCGTTAGAAACAGAATTAACAGCAGTAGTTTACGGAAGAGATCAAGTAGAAGGCACTTTGGTATCTATTGAAGTAACAAGCGAGCATATGAGAAGCGCAATGGCAGATACTATAGCTGAGATAGTAGATGCGCTCAAAGCCGTTCTTGAAGAGACACCGCCTGAACTTGCGGGTGATATCGTAGAAAACGGTATCGTTCTTACTGGTGGCGGTGCATTGATACGAGGTTTGGACAAATATCTATCAGATATCATAAAATTACCTGTATTTGTAGCAGAAGATCCACTGTTTGCCGTTACTAGAGGCACAGGCAAAGCCTTGGAACAACTTGATTCATTACAACATGTAGCATATGAAAACTAGAATTATTACTATTATTGTACTGCTAATTATTTTAGCAGCACTTATTACTCATAGTAAAAACAATAAAATTGCATCCAATCTCATGGATGCATTAATACCAATTAAACATTCATATCAAAATATTCTTGATTCAATGGAAGAAGCAAGAGAAATATATATTGATCAAAAAGATCATATAGAAGAACTGAAAGACAAAAATCAAGAATTGCAAAAAAAACTTCTTGAGCAAAAAAATTATATCGAACAAGCCAAAACCCTTCGGGCTGTTTTTCCATCACTCAAAAAATTACCAAAACGAGAAGGTGTTGATCTGGTACAAACAATATCTTATGTAAAATTTAATAATTTTTCACAAGTTGTACTCACAAAACCAAAAAATATATCAAACGATAGAATCTACGGATTGATCCAAGATAATGTAGTTGGCGGTGTAGCTAGAATAGAAAACAATCAATTACGCGGCTATCTGACCTCAGATGAAAAATGCCGCTACTCTGTATATGTAGGAAAACTAATGGCTCCTGGCGTAGCAATAGGCGGAGGAAACAGGTTGACCACTATACAGTTTATACCAAAATGGTTTAATATCAAAGAGGACGACAAAGTATTTACAAGCGGGCTTGACGGTATATTTTTTGCCAATATCCCGGTTGGAGTGGTTAAAAAAGTAGAACTGCAAGGAAGCTACAAAGTAGCATATGTCAACACATACAATGATGTTTATCACCCTAAGACATTTTTTATGATAACACATGCAAAACCGACAATGTTCAATGCCAATAAAATCAATTATGCACAAATTCCTATGGAAACACCTGCACAAACAGCGCCGCAACCGATGGAAGATTTTAATGCCACGTTGCCTACGGTTACACCATCTACGCTATCAAGTACTCCTTTGGTTGAAATGGATCAAACAAGAGAAGACACTATAAATCCGGAACCAAGAGATACGCAGATAGATCCAGCAAGATCAAAAACACGCAAACAGAATTCTTCTTTGCAAAATATGCAACAAGGATCGACGTCAAATACTCAAAAGCCTGCCGCAGAAGAAAATCAACAATCTACTTTGGATGCATTTTGATCTTAACTCTCTTTTGAGAGTTTAAGAGGTAATTTGGTATAATTTAATACTAAAAACCTAAGGGTCATACTTCATGCCAAAACGCAACGATATTAAAACTATTTTACTTATAGGATCAGGTCCAATTGTTATTGGTCAAGCCTGCGAATTTGACTATTCAGGCACACAAGCTGCAAAAACACTCAAAGAACTTGGATATAGAGTTGTGCTTATCAACTCAAATCCTGCAACTATTATGACAGATCCTGAATTTGCGGATCGTACATATATAGAACCAATCACTGAAGAGGTCATTGCACAAATCATCAAAAAAGAAAACGTAGATGCTATTTTGCCTACCATGGGTGGGCAAACTGCTCTTAATGTTGCTATGAGCATGCATGAGCTAGGCATGCTTGAAGGCATTACATTTTTGGGCGCAAATCCCGAAGCTATCAAAAAAGGCGAAGATAGACAAGCCTTTAAAGAGGCGATGATAAAAATAGGGATGGATATCCCGATCTCAAAATATGCTTACAATCTTGATGAAGCAGTTAACGCGGCTAAAGAGATAGGTTTCCCTCTCATTATTAGAGCATCCTATACGCTAGCAGGCGGCGGTTCCGGTGTGGCTTACAACATGGATGAATTCAAAGATATAGCAAAAGGCGGCTTGGAAGCAAGCCCAATTAATGAAATCCTCATAGAGGAATCTCTTTTGGGCTGGAAAGAGTATGAAATGGAAGTTATCAGAGACAGTGCTGATAACTGTATCATTGTTTGTTCTATCGAAAATCTAGATCCAATGGGTGTGCATACAGGAGACAGTATCACAATAGCTCCTGCGCTTACCCTTACTGATAAAGAGTATCAGCATATGCGCGATGCGAGCTTTAAGATCCTCAGAGAAATAGGCGTAGATACAGGCGGATCAAACGTGCAATTCTCTATTAATCCAAAAACAGGACGCATGATAGTCATCGAAATGAACCCTAGAGTAAGCCGCTCATCCGCTCTTGCAAGTAAAGCTACGGGTTATCCTATAGCAAAGGTTGCTACGCTTTTGGCCGTAGGTTTTACCCTTGATGAAATTACAAATGACATTACAGGCACTCCAGCTAGTTTTGAACCGGTAATAGATTATATTGTTACTAAAATACCTAGATTCACATTTGAGAAATTTCCTCATGCAAACTCGACATTGACAACTGCTATGAAAAGCGTAGGCGAAGTGATGAGCATAGGCTGCACATTCAAAGAATCTTTCCAAAAAGCTCTTTGCTCTTTAGAGACAGGCCTTATCGGTTTTGATAGCATCAAATGCGACGAAGAAACGCTTCTAAGAGAAATAAGACGGCCAAATGAAAAACGTATATTATACGTAGCAGAAGGTTTTCGCAGAGGACTTGATGTAGAAAAGATATATGAATTATCGGCAATTGATAGATGGTTTTTGTATCAGATAGAAGAGTTGATCAACAGCGAAAAAAATATTGATATATCTTATCTAAGTGATGCTTCACTTATGCGCCGCATTAAAAGCGAAGGCTTTAGCGATGCAATGATCGCATCTCTTGTTAACCAAAAAGATGGGCTGGATATCAGCGAAAACGATGTCTATACAGCCAGAGAAAAACTAGGAGTTGTGTTAGAGTATAACGAAGTAGATACTTGCGCAGCAGAATTTAGAGCACTTACGCCATACCTCTATTCTACAACCAATATCATGGCTATCGGCAAAGACAAAGAAAACAACGATAGCAGCAAGAAGAAAGTCCTTGTAATTGGAGGCGGGCCAAACCGTATCGGTCAAGGTATCGAATTTGACTACTGTTGTGTGCATGCCTCTTTTGCTCTTGAAGAGATGGGTATGACATCCATTATGTACAATTGTAATCCTGAAACCGTTTCAACGGATTATGATACCAGCGATATTTTATATTTTGAACCTATAGATTTCGAACATGTCAGAAATGTCATAGCCAAAGAAAACCCCGATGGTGTAATAGTTCATTTCGGCGGACAAACTCCTCTAAAATTAGCCAAGAAACTTACTGCCATAGGTGCTAAAATAGCAGGAACAAGCGCAAAAGTGATCGATCTAGCTGAAGATAGAGAGCAGTTTTCTGCTTTTATCACAAAACTTGGCCTCAAGCAGCCGGACAATGGCACAGCATTTACAAAAGATGATGCTCTTATCATTGCAAATCGTATAGGATATCCTGTGCTTGTACGCCCTAGTTTCGTACTCGGCGGCAGAGGTATGCGTACAGTATACAGCGATAATGAGCTAAAAGAATATATGGATGAAGCAGTAAGTGTATCCCATGATGCTCCTGTGCTTATAGACAAATTCCTAGATAATGCAATTGAGCTTGATGTAGATGCCATATGCGACGGTAAAGATGTATATATTGGTGCTGTTATGCAGCATATCGAAGAAGCCGGTATACATTCAGGAGATAGTGCATGCTCCTTGCCTCCGGTATCCATTTCGCAAGAACTCCAAGAAGATGTCAAAGCCCAAACCGCTCAGATAGCTCTTGGCATCGGTGTAATTGGACTTCTTAATATCCAATTTGCTATTCACAAAGGCGAGATCTATCTCATCGAGGTAAATCCTAGAGCTTCGCGTACCGTTCCTTTTGTAAGCAAAGCCACAGGATTACCGCTGGCAAAAGTAGCTACAAGGGTTATGCTGCAAGGAGACCTCAAAGAAGCCTTGGCATATTATGATACTTTCAAAGTGGTAAACTTCAATAAAGCCATTATGGAGCCAAACCTAAAAGGCCATATAGCAGTAAAAGAAGCCGTATTCCCATTCAATAAACTTCCTGGATCTGATCTGATCTTGGGGCCTGAGATGAAATCCACCGGAGAAGTAATGGGGATCAGTGATAATTTTGGCATGAGCTTTGCTAAAAGCCAATTTGCCAGCAAAAACAACCTTCCTTTAAAGGGAAATCTGTTTTTATCACTGACTGGGAATGACAAATGTTTTGCCGGAGAGATAGGTGAAATGTTTTGCAAACTTGGATTTGAGATCGTCGCTACTTCTGGTACACATGATGCGTTGCAACAAGCAGGTATCAAATCAACGAAAGTACTCAAAGTCTCCGAGGGAAGGCCGAATATAGATGATATGATCAAAAATAGCGAAATTGCACTTGCAATCAATACAAGTGATAACAAATCAAGTAAAGATGACGCCAAGATCATTCGCCAATCAGTATTGAGTGCCAATGTTGCATACTTTACGACAGTAGCAGCAGCCAGAGCAACAGCACTAGCCATAGCCGAACTTCAAAAAAGCGGCAATGCTTTGGAGCCAAAAGCAATTCAAGATTATCTTGCATAAGAGCTTTTGCTCTTATACTTTTTCTCTTGTGCTTGCGCTCTGTGTGAGAAAAAGGCAGTAAAAGAAAAAACCTATTCTCTTCTTTATACCTTTCTTTTTAGCAAAGAAAGGTAACCAAAGAAAATCGTCATTTTCGCGAATCGCACACACTTGTGTATGCACTACTGCCACAAGCGTGGCTTTCAAGGAGCGCTCAAATGACATTATTTTTAAAAATCCCTGTCATAATCGCATCAATGTAAAAAGCTTCAAACAAAAATAAAACATATTGTACTGAGCAAAAGAACATTATTAGACTATCATCATTTGCCGGAGTACTTGCGATTATGACGATTTTGGCGCTACCTTTATAAAAAGGTAGCTAAGAAAATGATAAAAAGTGTCAAACAATGTATTTTTGCTATAATTTTATAAATAATTTTAAGCGGGATATATGCTAAAAGATAAAGTTTTTCTAACATCTACCGACACTACTATAGGGTTTGTATCGCAAAACAGCGATAAATTAAATGAGATCAAACAAAGGCCCAAAGAGAAGAAGTTTATAAAAGCCGTAAACTCACTTGATACTCTCAAATCGATGACAAGAGTGCCGGATATGCATAAAAAAATGGTCAGAAGAGCCCAAAAATCCACATTTATCATGAAAGGTGAATCATTTAGGGTGATAAATGATGAACATCACTTGCTATTACTTGACAGACTCCAATGGGCTTACACCACATCAGCAAACCTAAGCGGTAAAGAGTACGACGAAATATTTGCCGTTCAAAATGCAGATATCGTTATCTATCCGTTAGATCCAAAAAACACCAAAGCCTCACAGATATTCAAGCTTGGCACAAAAAAAATAAAAAGGCTTAGAGCATGAGTATAATTTGGCAAAATGAAAATCTCGAGATACGAGTGGAGGCCTCATCTATCCCATGGCTAAAGATATTTACCCTTCATCCTTACCGCGAGATGAGCGAAGTCCCAAAAGAGACAAGAAACGAGATTTATGAGCTCCTCGATACCATAGAAAAAGTGATGCTTGAGTACTATAATCCAAAAAAGATCAATATCGCTAGCTTTGGCAACTATGTCCCTCACGTGCATTGGCACATCATGGCAAGGTTTGAACTAGACAGCCATTTTCCTGAGCCGATGTGGGGAGCAAAACAAAGAGAAGGCAGGCTTGAGCTGCCTGAGTTTGAGGGGTTTATCAAGATATTGCTTGAGAAATTAAAATTATTTTAAAGCAAATTGCCACACTTCATCCGCTAATGACAAGCTACGTCATTCCTGTGGAGGCGGGAATCCATTTTTTCTTCACTACTTTTTTAGAAAAAGTAGCACAAAAAGCGTCATAATCACAAGTACTCCGGCAAATAATGACAGTCTCGTAATGTTCTTTTACCCAATATATTAGAAAGATAAAATAATAAATATTAAATTTTTTTTCATTAATTTTCAAAAAATTTTTCATTTATCTTGACATTTAAGTATTAATAGTGTTACAATCAAATTGTAATTAAACTTTATAAGAAGTAGTTATACACATTTTACAGGATCGTTAGTTGTTAGTTGGTGCATTTGCTGTGGCGAATGGAACAAATATATCATTTGAGCAATATTTGCAAAAATGAAACAAAACAATATAAGGAAAAGTATTATGAAAAAAGTTACAAAATTTAGTTTGGCAGCTATGGCTGTATTGGGTTTATCTAGTGGAGCGTATGCTGCTACTAGCATTGATGCAGGTATCGGTGGTACATTTACCACAGCAAACACAACTGATACCTTAACTGTCACTGCGAGCGGTGGCACTACCATTAATAGTGATGTTGCCCTAAATGGAGAATTGACTAATGCAGACGATATTATTATCAATGCCGATGCAGGTCCTGGTGGCAGTGGCGGTTATGGCGGTGTCATACTACAAAAAGACAGTAGCACACTGGCAAAGTTTGATGAAAACGGCGATGGCGGTACGCAGATATATACTACCACTACCATGTATGATGATCTTGATATGGACGGCAACCAGATCCATGGCGTAGCTGCAGGGACATCTGGCATGGATGCTGTGAACCTAAACCAATTAAATAATCTAGAAGACGACATGTCTAAAGGCATAGCATCCACTACTGCTATTGCTAACATTCCTCAGGTAGAAGCAGGCAAAAAAGCTGCTATCGGATTGGGTTATGGTCACTATAATGGCGAAAATGCTATTGCAGCAGGTGCTAGCTGGCATTTTGGCGCTCAGAGTGATGGTATCATGAAAGTAAGCGTCGGTACTGGCGGCAGCGGTGAAACTGCGGTAGGTGCCGGTGCTTCTTGGTCTTGGTAATAGCCATATATTAATTCTCTCTGCTCCCGCGGTTTACGTGGGAGTGTACTCCTTTTATGTTATTTAGATAGTCCTCTTGAAGATAGTCATATAGCAACCTCCCCTTGCGCGCCATGACTATTTTTCCACTTGATATAATGTCTTATATGTTTATCTTTTCAGCACTTTGAATTATATGGTGGCAAGTTATTCGTCATTATATAATTAAAAGAGTGGATACCGAATCAAATTCGGTATGACGTGAGTCTTATCTCGCTCCTATGCCCTTGCATTAACTATACATTTTGAGTATACTTTTATATATCATGAGTGGAGGTATATCATGGCAGCTTGGCTCACAGTACTCGCGAATGTTCCATGGTCTGAAGTCATCAAAAATGCACCCAAAGTTGTCGATAGTTCCAAGAAATTTTGGAATGCAGTTACCAAAAAAACTCCTAATATATCAGACACACAAAAGCATAGCATACCGCAATCACAAGTGATAGCATCCTTGGAAGCCGAGGTATCTGACCTGCAAGCTCAAATGTTAGAGTCATCCAAGCTCATTAAAGAACTAGCTGAACAAAATACACAACTCATAAAGCGCATTGAAACAAACCGTATACATATGTTGTGGCTAAGCGTTACGACTGGAGCAATTGCTGTAATATTTAGTTTAATTTTGGCATTGGCATAAGAATATATATATTTGTCTTTTGTGATTCTGTAGAGTATGACTTTTTGCAATGATATGATCATGACAGGGATTTAAAATGAATGGATCTTCGCCTTTGCGTCATTCCGTACTTGATACGGAATCTACATATCATAAATAATATCATCCTAGAATCATTGCAAGTAGGCAATATTTCAAAGCGGCTAGTATGAAATATGCCGTAAATGATCTTGTGAGGATGATGATTTTCTTTGATTATTTTTCTTTATAAAAAGAAAGGTATAAAAACACCCTATCCTCGCTTTCTGCAATATAATTTAAACTAAAAATAATTCATAAAATAAATTAAATTAAATAGTTATAAAATTATCATAATTACTTGCAATAGTTTACTATTTTTTTGTATACTATTAGCATAACACTAGATTGACATAACGTCCGGCAAATAGAAATTATCTCAAAGGAGAGTTCGATGCAGGAAAATAGCAAAGTAGGTGCATTTATTTTGGGAGTATTCATACTTCTTGGTTTGAGTTCGCTTGGCTACCTAATAGGAACGTCGGCAATAAAGTTTAAAGAGTATGAACGAACAGTTACCGTCAAAGGACTCTCAGAGAGAGAATACCCGGCAAATATAGTCATATGGCCCATTCAATTTACAACTATAGGCAATAATCTAGAAGAAATTTATAGCACAGTAGACGGCAATGCCGCGGAGATAAAACGATTTCTTATAGATAAGGGGATAAACGAAAAAGAAATTTCGTTTGGGACACCATCCATTACAGATAAATTAGCTCAACAATACGGCAGCCAAGAACGACCCGAATTTAGGTATTTAGCAAGTCAAACCGTTACTGTGTATTCGCAAAACATCGATACGGCAAGAACGGCGATGAACTCATTATCACAATTAGGCAAAAAAGGGATTATGTTTAGCGGAGGAGATTATCAAACTGTGACAGAATATCTCTTTACAAAATTAAATGATATAAAACCTGCAATGATCGAAGAGGCCACTACAAAAGCCAGAGACGTGGCACATAAATTTGCATCTGATTCAAACAGTACCTTGGGCAAGATAAAGCAAGCTTCACAGGGACAATTTAGCATAGAAGACAGGGACAAGAACAATCCTCATATTAAAAAAATCAGAGTGGTTTCTACTGTAGAATATTATTTATCAGATTAAAGCTATCCAAACATCTTTATACATAATAAGGAGTAGTTATGAAAGTTGCTATAAGCGGAGCAGGAGGCTTTGTAGGCTCACACCTTACATCGATGTTCAAAGAAAAGGGATGGGAAGTATCTCCGATACACACTGGGGACTTTGATCTAGATATTGTATCTTTTGGTAAAAAGCTTGCAGGGGCCGATGTCATCATACATGCTGCAGGGGCTACTATCAACAAGCGCTGGACCCAAGAATATAAAAAAGTACTTTACTCAAGCCGGGTAGATACCGCCAAAAAGATCGTCAAAGCGATGGGAAATATGGAGCCAAAACCTAAACTCTTTATTTGCACATCTGCTGTGGGCATCTATTCTTCAACAGGCAAGCACGATGAAGATAATGCCAAATACGCCGATGATTTTTTAGGTCGGCTGGCAACAGATTGGGAAAAAGCTGCAACCAAAAGCAGTAAACTTGGTATCAGAACAGTCATATTTCGTTATGGGATCGTGTTAGGGCATGGCGGCGGAATATTAAAAGAGATGCTATTACCTTTCAAGCTAGGGCTTGGAGGCACGATTGGCGACGGCAAACAGAATTTTACATGGGTGCATATTGAAGACCTTATGCGGGGCTACCTTTTTGCCATAGAACATCAAAAGATCAAAGGGGTTTATAACTTAATGGCTCCCAATCCTACTACAAATTACGGCTTGACAAAAGCACTTGGGGAAGTCTTGCATCGTCCAACTTGGTTTGTAATTCCAAAATTTCTCTTGAAACTGCGTTTCGGAACAGAAGCAGCCGAAGCACTCTCTAGCGGACAGTATGTCACTCCAAAACGTCTTACTGACGCTGGATTCAAATTTAAATTCACAACCATCAAAGAGGCTTTAAATAACCTATATGGCTAAGGCAGGAATAATCATGCACACAAAAATATACTGCTCAGCAATGTCTGTATTACGGACAACGAATATTGTTTTTTTACTTGCAATATCTTCCATTCTTTTGTATGCCGACAAACTATCAGACAAATTAAATACCATTAAACTTCCGCCAGGTTTTCATATCGACATCTATGCCAGTGGCATAAATGGTGCTCGTTCACTCGCAATCGGACAGCGCGGTACTATATTTGTCGGCTCCCGTACTGAGGGAAAAGTATATGCAATTCAAGACAATAACAGCGACTTCCGTACCGATCGATATTTTGTAATAGCAAGCGGGCTAAATAGCCCAAATGGCGTTGCTTTTAGAAACGGTGCGCTCTATGTGGCTGAGATTGGGCGCATTTTACGTTTTGATGCTATCGAAAGCAGGCTCAATAACCCTCCTGCCCCCGTAGTCGTAAACGATACTTTTCCAAAAGAGACTCATCATGGCTGGAAGTTTATTCGTTTCGGACCCGATGGGTACCTTTATATACCCGTGGGTGTTCCTTGCAATATCTGCGATCCAAAGGATATGCGTTACGGTTCTATAATGCGAATGAAACCTGACGGAAAGGGATTAGAAATTTTTGCAAAAGGAATAAGAAATAGCGTAGGTTTTGATTGGCATCCTGTAAATCACAACCTTTTTTTTACAGATAATGGCCGAGATTGGATGGGCAACAATAAACCTCCTGATGAGCTTAATATGGCTTCAAAAATGGGCATGCACTTTGGTTTTCCATATTGCCACGGCAATAATATTGTTGACCCTAAATTTGGTCAAGGGAAAAAGTGTAACGATTTTACCAGGCCGGTAAAAGAACTCGGTCCCCACGCCGCTGCTTTGGGTATGCGTTTTTATACAGGCAATCAATTCCCAAAAAAATATAAAAATCAAATATTTATCGCCGAACATGGCTCATGGAATCGTGTTCCGCCTTTGGGGTATCGCATCACCATTGTCAGCTTTGATAAAAATAATTCTCCATCATACAGTGTCTTTGCTCAAGGATGGCTAGACGGCATACTTGGATGGGGAAGGCCTGTTGATATTTTGAATATGCCAGATGGCTCCATTCTAGTATCAGATGATAAGGCTGATGCCGTCTATCGTATCTGGTATAGTAACAAAAAATAACTATTGCTATATACAAATCTTGCTGAGATCAACAAAAATTATGAGCAGTGGCCGCCGCCGCAACAGCCGCCTTTTGGCTTAGCCTCATTCATGGTAACAGTAATAAGAAGCGTATCATCAACTTCGCTTAGTGCAAAATCATGCTTATGGCAAAATTCATTATTCATATAATCTACTATGTATTTGGCTTTTAGCAATGCTTCATCTTTGGATTCAAATGATTGATTATTTTCAAAATCGCTTTCTTTAAAACATTTGCATTCTTTATCTACTATTATAGTTGTCATTGGTTTTTTCCTTTGTTTGATTTGGATGGCGATAATAGCAAATATATATAAAATAAAAATAAAACAAATAGTTATACATTGTTTTTTAAATTTTTATAATTGCGACCAAGTTGCAAAAAATAGTCAGATTATGGATAAAAAATACATTTTTTGGATAAAATTCAATTATTGTTTATAAGGATACCGATAATGAAACTAAATATATTTTTCAAACTTTTTTTGCCGCTTTTGATGAGCTCTTTTTTATTTGGTAAAACTACGGTAGCCGTGAGTATCTTGCCTCAAGAAAGTATTACTAAGGCCATTGGAGGAGATAAAATAAATGTTCTTTTAATGGTCAAGCCGGGTGCATCACCACACTCATACGAACCAAAACCAAACCAAATGATAACTTTGTCGCATGCCAAACTTTATCTAAGCATCGGTGTGGAATTTGAACACGCGTGGCTGGCAAAATTTAAAGCGCAAAATCCACAAATAAATATAATTGATTCTTCCAGGGGAATAAAAAAAATCGATATGGCTGCACATCACCATCATGAAGATGAACATCATAAAGGAGATCACCACGAAGATGAAGAAGATGGAAAAGATCCTCATGTATGGACATCACCGGCAAATATCAAGATTATAGCAGCCAATACCCTTCAAGCACTTATAAAAACCGATCCTGCTAATAAAATTTATTATGAAGCTAATTATCGTAAATTGCTCCAAAAAATAGTAGCAACAGATAATGAGATCCGCTCTATCCTAAAAAACACTCCTAAAGGTTCTAAATTTATGGTATTCCACCCGGCATGGAGTTATTTTGCATCTTCATACGGGCTCGTGCAAGTACCTATTGAAGTCGAAGGCAAGGAACCAAAGCCTTCTGCCCTTGGCAAACTTATCAAAGAAGCCAAAGAACAAAATATCAAAGCGATATTCACCCAACCGGAGTTTTCGGACAAAAGTGCACGAATGATAGCTGCGCAACTCAACATAAGCGTCATCAAAGCATCTCCGATGGCAGCTGATTGGTCAGCCAATCTAATCGGATTAGCCAGAGCAATAGCTGTCAATGCTTCCAAATAAAACCATGACTCTTATTGATATCAAAAATCTCTCTTTTGGCTACAATGACGAAAGAGTGCTTGAAAATATCGATCTTAAAATAGAAAAAGATGATTTTATGGCTATTATTGGGCCAAATGGAGGCGGAAAATCAACGCTGCTCAAGCTTATACTTGGTATTCTTAAGCCGCAAGCAGGTACGATAGATTTTATTGGCGACCCTATAACCATAGGATATGTACCCCAAAATATAAATATCAATACAAATTTTCCAGTCACTGCTATAGAGGTAGTGCTTATGGGGCATGGTGACACAAAACGGCCTCTTTTTGGATATGGTAAAAGCGAAACCATGTGCGCCTTGCAAGCATTAAGAGAAGTAGGAATGGAGGAGTACGCCAGCTCCAGAATAGGATCGCTATCGGGTGGCCAAAGACAAAGGGTGATGATAGCAAGAGCTTTATGTTCTCACCCATCGGTCGTTATACTAGATGAGCCGACCTCAAATATAGATGCCAACGGTCAAAAACAAATTTATGGCCTGCTCAAAGAATTAAACAAAACAATGACCATAATAGTAGTAAGTCATGACATATCAATTACCATAGAATATGCCAACAAAGTAGCATATATCAACAGAACACTCTCATTCCATGACATGAAACAAGCAAAAAGCAGATTTTCTCTGCATCCGCAAGGCCATTTTTGCGAAGTGGAATTACTCCAGCTTTTAGGTAAAAATCCATGATCGAAGCACTCTCATTTGAATTTATGCAGCATGCCATTATTGCCGGGGTATTAGTAAGCCTAGCGTCCGGTATCATCGGCTCTCTTGTTGTGGTCAATCGCATGGTATTTCTAGCAGGCGGTATTGCTCATACCGCCTACGGCGGGATAGGTTTGGCTCTATTTTTGGGCATTCCTATATTTGCAGGAGCTTCTATTTTTGCTGTAGGAGCTGCATTATTGATGGCATTTTTGACCCTTAAACATAGACACAGGATAGATACTTTTATCGGCCTCATATGGGCTGTTGGAATGGCAATAGGAGTAATTCTTATCGACCTTACTCCAGGATATAATGTAGATTTGCTCAGTTATCTTTTTGGCTCTATATTGGCTGTGAGCTTGGATGATCTATACTATATGAGCGGATTGCTGTTTGCAGTTATCATTATAGTAACCATATGGTATAGAGAAATTTTATCAGTCTCTTATGATAGTGAGTTCGCTTCACTAAGAGGCATAAATGTACCTCTGTTTTATACTGTTATACTTGTCATCTCCGCACTGACAATTGTTGTAGCCATCAAAGTCGTTGGCCTTATACTAGTCATTGCTATGCTTACCATACCGGTATATATAGCAGAGAAATTATCTAAAAATCTTTTTGGAATGATGTTTTTGTCCGGATTTATAGCTTCCGTGTTTACAGTTTTGGGACTCTGGATATCTTATACATTTGATCTGACATCCGGAGCCACCATTATATTAGTAAGTGCAGCGTCACTGATACTGTTTTTGATCTCGGAAAAATTCCAAAATAGATAAAATTAAACATACATTATTGCAGCTTTGTAGCTGCTAGTGATTTATCGAGCTCCCCGGCGATACAAGAAAGCATAGCTTGAGATAAACGCATTGAAAAATAAGAATAACCAAGAGAGTTTTTAGTTTGAAGCATTTTAGCTGCTTGGTCACCGTTATTATCTAAATAATTTACAAGCTTTTTGTCATTTAGGAAGCCGGTCTGCGCACATTCACATACTGCTTTAGCGGTTATTGGTCTTTGGTCGGCAATATTCTGAAAATTTGGATTATTTTTAAACATATTATTAAAACCACTCTCGCACCCCGTTGCTACGATTTTGCCAAGTGTATCAGAATTTATACTGCTCCCCCAAAGAGCGGCCATACTGAATATTCCTATTGTTATATATTTACGAAACATTATTATCCTTTGCGTATAAATTTTTTATAAATTATAACACAATTACCGCAAACACTCCAAGACCACAATTGGATACTCAATGATTTTAAACAAGGGTGTATTTATATCTTTTGCTGTTAATTATACACTGCTGCAAACATGGCAAGAACAAGCTTAAAGACTTTTTAGATATAGTAACACAAACACATCAAAGGTAAAAGATGCGCTTTAGAATTTATTACGATGATACCGATGCCGGCGGTATCGTATATCATGCGAATTATCTCAAATTTTGTGAACGTGCCAGGAGTGAACTTTTTTTTGCCAGAGGATCTAGTCCTGCTATAGACGGTGGGCATTTTGTGGTCAAACATATAGTTGCCGACTTCATCAAGCCTGCCAAACTAGGTGATATGCTGGAAGTAAGCCATGAGGTATTAAAGCTTGGCGGCGCATCACTAGAACTCAAACAAGAGATTTGGAAAGATAAAGAAAAGCTATTTAGCATGACAAGTACTTTGGTCTTTGTTAAAAACGGCAAGCCTGCCAGATTTAGCCAAGAGAGTGCAGCCATAATGAAAGAGATGTTCGGTAATATTTGACATAAAGAGTTAGTTTAATTATAATAATATATATTCTAAATGAGGTGTATCATGAATCTCTTAGCTTTAAGTCTTCGTAAAAATCTCACTCCAACAAAAATAGCAGAATTATTAAATATTAAGTTCAACAAGGGTATCGAAAATGGATATTACGGGTTCAATGAAAAACTGCATGTCATATTGCTGCCGTTTGAAGTGCTCGCTATTATCGCGGAAGAGAAAAATGAGATCCAAGAAACATTAAAAACATTGAGCATCATTGTACAGCATGATGACATAACCCAGGATTATGTCATTAGAATAGACAAAAGGCTTGCTCATCCTTTTATGATAACTAATGAAGAGATCGTACTTAAAGAAGCTTCAAGATTAAATTACAATATCATATCTCTAGCGATAGCTCAAAGCGTAGGTTTGGAAAAATATGAAAAAAAACTAGATAGCCTTTTTGCAAAAAGCAGGAATATTATCGAAACAACATATAAAGCTGTAGGAATTCGTCGCATCCACCTTATGGAATTTGCCAAACATTTAGTATTAACTCGCCACGATATGGTAGGCAATCTGCTGCTGCTGGACAAACCTAATATTTTATGGGATAACGAAGAAGCTGAATTTTTATATAATGAACTTGCCAAGATCCTTGAACTGTATGACAGACACGAAGTTGCCCTCTCAAAACTCTCACAAATCCAAGAAGATGTAATGCTTGTGATGGATATCATCAATCACAAAAGAAGTGAATTTTTAGAATGGATAATTATAATACTTATTGCGATTGAGATAATAATGGGGTTAATTGAAGCGTTATAATTATATACGGACAAGCCGTATATAATTAGCGGTTCATCATATTGTGAAGTTGTTCTAGAGATACTTTGTCAAAATTTAGATAACGATATACATTATCCTTGTTCGTCTCATTTATCTTTTTGTTGACTATAGACATATACTCTTGTGTTGTAGGAATTTTACCTAGAAGTGCTACAACAGCCGCCATTTCTGCCGATCCAAGATAAACTTTTGTGTCACGCCCTAGACGATTATCAAAATTTCTTGTACTTGTACTAAATACCGTATTTCCTTTGCCTGCTTGAGCCTGGTTGCCCATACAAAGCGAACATCCAGGAATCTCTGTACGCGCTCCGGCAGCTCCAAAAATAGCATAATAACCCTCTTCAATAAGAGTTTTTTCATCCATTTTTGTCGGTGGAACTACCCAGAGCTTAGTCGATACTTGTCCTTCTCCTTTTAACACTTCACCAAGCGCTCTAAAGAGGCCGATATTTGTCATACAGCTGCCTATAAATACTTCTTGTACCTCTTTTGGTCTTTTTTCATCAGCCAAAATCTCGCTAAGGGTTGCCACATCATCCGGATCATTAGGGCACGCCAAAATAGGTTCAGTGATCTGATCTAGGTCAATTTCGATTACTGCCGCATACTGTGCATCAGAATCAGCTTCTAAAAGCTCAGGATTATTGAGCCATTCTCTCATCTTGTCCGCACGTCTTTGTAATGTTTTAGCATCCTGATAACCATCTTTGATCATTTCTTCAATAAGAGCTATATTAGAATTTAAATATTCGGCAATAGGTTCTTTATTAAGCTTAACCGTACAAGCTGCTGCACTTCTCTCTGCTGATGCATCTGATAATTCAAATGCTTGTTCACATTTTAAATCTTCCAAACCTTCTATCTCAAGAACTCTACCGGCAAAAATATTTTTCTTATTTTTTTTATCGACAGTAAGCAATCCATCTTTGATAGCTTGATATGGGATAGCGTTGACTAGATCTCGCAAAGTGATGCCAGGCTGCATTGTACCTTTAAATCTTACCAATACTGATTCTGGCATAGTAAGTGGCATCATCCCGGTCACTGCTGCAAAAGCCACAAGTCCGCTACCCGCCGGGAAAGAAATACCTATAGGGAATCTAGTGTGGCTATCTCCTCCTGTTCCTACGGTATCTGGCAAACAAAGTCTATTGAGCCATGAATGGATTACTCCATCTCCTGGACGCAATATTACACCGCTTCTGCTGGTCCAAAATTCCGGCAATGTATGTTGAAGATTGATATCTGCAGGTTTTGGGTAAGCTGCAGTATGACAAAATGATTGCATTACCATATCAGCGCCAAAACCAAGAGCTGCAAGTTCTTTGATCTCGTCTCTAGTCATTGGTCCTGTTGTATCTTGGCTGCCTACCGTCGTAGCTATTGGCTCGCAATAAACACCGGGTTTTACTCCTGTCATACCGCAAGCCTTGCCTACCATTTTTTGAGCTAGCGTATAGCCTTTGCCGTCATCAGCAGGCTGCTCAGGTGTCATGAACATATCAGAAGCTCCAAGCCCAAGAACAGTTCTAGCTTTTGCAGTCAAACCTTTGCCTATGATAAGCGGGATTCTGCCCCCTGCTCTCATCTCATCAGGCATTGTATTTGGAGCAAGAGCAAATGTAGATACTACAGTTCCGTCTTTTTCTATTACACCATCAAAAGGTTTTACTGTGATCACGTCACCTGTTTCAAGAGAATCCACAGGAGCTTGAATGGGAAGACATCCGCTATCTTCTGCAGTATTGAAGAAAATAGGAGCTATGATACTACCTATTACCACTCCGCCTGTTCTTTTATTTGGGATACCAGGGATATCTTGCCCCATATGCCATTGCACAGAGTTAATACCTGACTTTCTGCTGCTTCCGGTACCTACTACGTCACCTACATATGCGAGCGGGTTGCCTTTCTCTTTTAGTTTTGCCATAGTTTCAAGCGGTTTTTCCATTCTTGCACCAAGCATAGAGTTAGCATGAAGAGGAATATCTGCCCTTGTAAATGCTTCAGAAGCCGGGGAAAGGTCATCGGTATTTGTCTCGCCTGGAATTTTATAAACTGTAAGAGTGATCTGGCGAGCAAGCTCAGGTTTATTAGTAAACCATTGCGCATTTGCCCAAGATTCTATTACCTCTTTTGCAAATACATTTCCATGATCCATAAGCTCTTTGACATCATTAAAAGAGTTGTATACCAAGATAGTATTCTTAAGTTCATCTGCTGCGGCTTGTGCTACTTCAACATGAGAATGTTTCAATGCTTCAACAAGCGGGCCAACGTTATAGCCTCCGAGCATTTTACCCAAAATTTTAATGGCATGTACCTTGTCTATGGCATGGCACGAAGCATCATCTTGGACAATTGCGTTCAAAAACGCTGCTTTAACGTAAGCAGCATCATCTACACCTGCTGGTACTTTGTTTTCTATCAAATCCAGCAAATAAGCTTCGTCTTCTATCTTGTCAGCTTTTAACAAAGTTACAAGCTCAGCTACTTGAGCTGCATTGAGTGGCAGTGGCGGAACACCTAGTGTGGCACGTTCCTGTGTATGTTTTTTATAATCTTCTATAAGTGCCATTAAATCTCCCTTGAGTCGTTAATTTATCATATCATACTAACTCAAACAAGATAAAAAAACTATGATTTACATAAGTATGACCATAACAACATATTAGATTTGTATCAAATAGTTACAAAAAAATATCTATATTGCAAGTCTGTCGACTATTTTTTCTTCTCTTTTTTCTTTCTGAATAGATGATACTTCTCTTTTTTGAGCATTTTCTCTACATATTCACTATCCGCTTTTTTGACACTACTCCATAGCCCTGAAGGCAATCGTACTTGAAGTTTCTTCTTTTCTCGAAGTTTTATGATCTTTTTAGGGGTAAGAACCTTCTCTATAGGAGAAAAATCTTCATTAGACAGATCTATATCATTACGGTAAAACAGGGTTTGTTTCTTAAAATCTCCCCATCCCGGAATTCCTTCGTCTGTATAAGGAACTTCATATCCATTTTTAAATTCTACCATTATCGAATAAAAACTATCAGGAAATATATCTACAATCTTGCCTTTCCCAAATATAAGTCCATATACTTTATCGCCTTTGTTTGCATTGCTAAAATATGCCATTATTTTCTCCTTTAGCTCAAATGATCTCTCTATTTCCCTTATTGTTTGGAGCACTTAAAATTCCATTCGCTTCTAGTTGTTCTATTATATTTGCAGCCCTATTATATCCTATTTGCAATTTGCGTTGCAAATAGGATATTGATGTTTTGTTATCATTTAAAACTACCTCTTTTGCCTGCTCATAAAGCGAATCAAGTTCATCTATCTCCATTTTATTACTATTTTTACCATTTGCAGCATCAGCGCTAAAATAGCTCTCGTCATATTCGGGCGATCTTTGTGCTTTTAAGAATTCCACGACTGTTTCGATCTCATCTTCGGTATTCCAAGGAGCATGCAGCCTAACAAGCCCGACGGCCCCCGGAGGAGTGAATAGTGCATCTCCGCGACCAAGCAAACTTTCTGCGCCCATGCTGTCTAATATAACTTTTGAATCAATTCTCTGCCCTACCCTATAACTGAGTCTAGAAGGTAGATTTGCTTTTATAAGTCCTGTGACAACATCTACGCTTGGGCGTTGGGTAGCGACTATAAGATGTATACCGCTTGCTCTTGCCATTTGAGCGAGTCTTGCTATAGAATACTCGACCTCTTTGCCGCCATTCATCATCAGGTCAGCTAATTCGTCAATAACGACCACAATATACGGCAATGGTAACGCTGAACGGTCTTTTGTTACTTTTTCGTTATAATTTTCTATATTTTTTGTACGATTTTCTGCCATCAAAACATAACGCCTCTCCATCTCTCCTACCATATTTGCCAAAGCCGTAATTGCTTTTTTAGGAGAAGTGATAACCGGGGTTATGAGATGCGGAATATCGTTATATATAGAAAATTCTAGCATCTTAGGATCTATCATCATAAGTTTTAACTGGTCCGGATCATTACGATACAAGAGAGATAATATCATTGCATTTATGCCGACCGATTTACCGCTGCCGGTAGTTCCTGCTATAAGCAGATGAGGAAGTTTTTTGATATCCGTCACAAAAGGTTTACCGACTATATCCTTGCCAAGGGCTACTGTAAGCGGTGATTTAGATTCTCTAAAAAGCGGACTCTCCAGGATCTCTCTTAGATAAATAGTATCTATGGTATCATTGGGAATCTCTATGCCGACCACATCTCGTCCTGGTATTGGAGCTTGTATCCTGATGGTTTCTGCACTGAGTGCCATAGCCAAGTCATCTTGCAACCCCAATATCTTAGACACTTTGACATGCGGTGCCGGCTTAAATTCAAAAGTAGTTACAAGCGGGCCTGTATAAGTGCGTACCACATCCCCTTCAATATTGAACTTTTTAAGTTTATCCAAAAGTTCTCTTATCTTGCGATCGATCTCTTCTTCATTTATTTTTTTTGCAATTCTCGGTGCTTTTTGCAAAAAATCCAGCCTAGGCAATTTGAAATTTTTTGGCTGCGGTGCTGCGCCTTTGTCAATTTGTGCTAGTAGCTTGGAATTCTCCTCAAGCTCACTGATAATTTCGACATTTGAAGAGTGAGAAACCATATGTTTTTTAGGATCTGAGAGATTTTTTGATTCTTTAGCGGGCTGTATCTCAGCAAGCGGCTCAATGCGGCTTGCAGCTATTGCTGATTTGCTGCTTATGGCTTTTGGTGTTGATGTTGCAGGTTTTGTCGGTGCAATGTTATTGCCATCAAGCGACGATGAATATTCTGTAGTATCTGAATTATCAAATGGGTTTTTTATAAAACAAAACATTTTCGAAAAACCTCTTTTAAGTCCGCCAAACTGCTGCGAAAGGTCTAACTTGAAAGTATCATCTGATTGATATGAATAAGAAGTCTCATTTTTATTTTTTTTTGTCTTGCCAAAAAAGTTTTCCAAACGAAAATCATCATCCAGTAACAAAATCGCGCTTAACATCACTGTCATTAACAAAAACAGCCATATTCCGGCTTGACCGATATATGGCTCCAAAAATGCAACAAAAGAATATGCCAAAAATCCGGCATTCTGCGGAGAAAATATCAAGCCGCTAAAAACTATAAGGCCTACAAATACGAGTACCCATCCAATAAAAAAATCTATACGCTTAATTAGATATCGATTCTTGTATATAGAAACAAGAGGATAGATCAGAATGATCAAATTAATGTATGCCATAAAACCAAAAAGAGATATATTTGTGTCTCCGATGATCTTTCCTATTTTGCCGACCATCGATGTTTCATGAAAAATAGTAGAAAATGCACCGTATATCAACAATATAGCGCTTATGATCATTGTTATTTTCAAGCCAACTCCAGTTTTGTTTGATAATAAATGTATTATAGCCAAAATATTTAATATGGAGAAATTGGATTTTTATCTATTTTTCAAGGCTCTTTAAGGTGAGTAGGTGTAAAATGCGCATTGCAATTAAATGCCTTGGTGGTGAAACCGGTAGACACGCCAGACTCAAAATCTGGTGAGCTTGCTCGTGTCGGTTCGAGTCCGACCCAAGGTACCATTAGCAAAAACGCAAAACGAACAAAGTCCGTTTTACTACGTTGTCACTGTGACGACTTCAGCAGTCAGCTCGCGCAACTAGTTACTTTGATCGATTTTTGACACTTCAATTACGCATGAGCGGGCGTAGCTCAGGGGTAGAGCATAACCTTGCCAAGGTTAGGGTCGAGGGTTCGAATCCCTTCGCCCGCTCCATAATATTCAATCTACAAATTTAACTTCACAAGACAAACGAAAAAACCGAACCTTTTCCTTTTTCGCTTTTTATATGCAATTCTTTATGGTGCATAGACAATATCTGTTTAACAATAGCAAGTCCAAGTCCCATAGAATTATCCCAGCTATGTTCGCCGGAACGATAAAACTTTTTAGTAACTTTTTCTATATCCTGTGCAGAAATTCCAACACCTTTGTCTATTACTTCTACCAAATTTTGCCCTATGGCCACGTTGACATCATCTTTAGAGTATTTTAGTCCATTTTCCATCAAGTTTTTTAAAACGATCTCTATCAAAGTTCTATCTGCATTAATTGTTCTATGCTCGCCTTCTATGATAATAGTGCGATTTGAATATTTTTCAAACAAAGATTGCTTGCATTCATTTGCTAAAGCAAATAAATCAAATGTGCTTACGTGCAAAGAGGCTTCTTTGCTTTCAAATTTATTCCACAAAATAAGACGTGCCAAAAGATTTTCTATTTTTTGACTATTGTTATAAATTTTTGTCAAAAATCTATTTCTTAGCTCCGGGGATATGTCATGATCTTCTTCGAGTGTAGTAGCATATCCCATTATGGCTGCTATGGGGTTGCGAAATTCATGAGCAAGAGCAGAGATCATATCATTTCTTTGTCTATTTTTGAGTTTGATCTTTGCATCCATTTGCTCTTTTAGACTTTTTCTTTTTTGTGTTTTGCGTATAAGTCTTTGTATAGAGTCTTGCAGGTCTGAAAGCATATGAATGTTCAGATCTTGTTCTTTTATGATCCTTGGTGCGTTTGTCCATTCGTTGAGATGTTGAATTTCATTTTGAATGATATCCAAACGATACAAAGTATATATTCCTACAAGTACCCATATAATCAAAAATACGGCAAGGATATATGAGTTGCATTCATTATACAGGGCGCAAACAATAATGGCTGATGTGACTAATGCCAAACTTGAAACAATGGCGCCATACTTAGGAATGAGATGCATCTATATAGTAACTATTTTATTTTTTTCGAAATTTCTTTTTTGCATCAGCTATAAAAGGCAAAAAATCCTCTTCTTCAAAAAAACCGATCACTTGCTCTAGTATTTTTTTATCTGATGTCATAAAAAATATTGTTGGCACGCCGGCTATTTCTGGGAATATGCGCATTGATTCTCTATCTTCACGCATTACTTTAACCAATACAAATGATTGCAGCTCGGCTTTAACTTTATTATCATTAAGAGTAGTTTCTTTCATAGCTTTACACCATCTGCAGTGCTCGCTTTCTATCATTACCATCAATGCCTTATTTTCTTTTTTTGCCTTCAGCAGAGCACTATTAAGATCATCATGCCATTGCAATGCGACTGCGCTCGCCATAGAGCAAAGTATACTAAAAATCAATATTATTTTTTTCATTACTATCCTTTAATCTGAAAATCTTTTATGACTTGCATAAAAACTTTATATAATTTTTCAACTTCATCGATTCCAACTCTCTCATTTGGCGCATGAATGGTATCATTAATAACCCCAAACTCTAATACTTCTATTCCATAAGAAGCAATAAATCTAGCATCGCTCGTGCCGCCGGCCGTTGAATATTTCGGTGTTATATCGCAATATTTTTCTATTGCGTTAGTAAGTGTTTGGACCAATACGCCATTTGGATTTGTCACAAACGGTTTGGCAGATTGTGAAAGTTCGAGAGTAAAATCCAATCCGTGCATTTTTTGTTCTACAAATGAGCGAATATCATCGATCGTCGTATAAGTAGAATTTCTAACATTAAACATCATTTTTAACACTCCGGGGGTTACATTTGTCACCTCCATGCCAGAGCGGATATCCGTAATAACCAATGTGCTTGGTGCAAAATGTTCATCCCCGTTATCTAGATGCATGCCTGCTAAATCTGCCAATATGGGCGCTATTGAATGAATAGGATTAATCGACTTTTCAGGATATGCGGCATGCCCCTGTTTTCCTCTGATATGCAACACCCCGTTAATTGAACCCCGCCTGCCTACTTTGATAGCATCGCCAAATTGTTCTTCGCAAGTTGGCTCGGCGACGATACAATGCGTAGGAAGCATATTGACGCTTTGAAGATATTTTAGCATCTCATTGGTTCCATAAACAGCATCACCCTCTTCATCTGATGTGAGAAGCAAAGACAATCTTCCTTGAAACTCTTTGGTATCTTTTGCGGCCTGTACAAAAGCAGCCACTCCGCTTTTCATATCTTGCGCACCGCGGCCGTATATATTGCCCTTATCAACAACAGGAACGAATGGATTGCTATTCCAGCCATCGCCTTGCGGAACAACATCTATATGTCCTGCAAAGCAAAGATGTACGTCGCTTGTCCCGAACTGCTTTGTAAGGAAGATATTTTTTACCCCCTCTTTGTTGTGATATATTGCTTTATAATCACTCAAATATGATTCCATCCATGACAATGCACCGTCATCATCGGGGGTTATAGATTTATAGCTAAGCAGCTTTATTAATAGATCGATTACATTCATGGTTTAATTTTGATTTGCCTTTGCATATTCCGGGGTACAAAAGATACCGCAGTGGCATTTGCCCTCTTCTGGGATTTCATGCTCAAGGGCGGGTTTGCACGGACAGATACGATCATCTGCGCTTCTATGTTTACCGTTTTCTTCTACTACCATAAAGCACGGGCAAAATCTTTTTCCATATAATAGTTTATGTCTTGCAAGCCCCATTGCAACTCCTTCATTTACATCTTCATTGGGATGATATACGAAGCCAAATTGAGCACAAACTTTATCTGTAAATAGTTTTGTTTTTTCCATCTCTGCCATAAATTCCGGCGAACTCATATCTAACGATTGCAACATAGTCTTATCCTTTTTCTATATTTAATAAAGTTATATCTTAAACAAATTTAATGTACAATAATAAAACTTCAAACAAAGAGGAAAATGTGCAGATAGATAACACAATTTTGGAAAAACTAGAAAAACTATCACATCTTAGAATTGATGACAATAAAAAAGAAGAAATTATTCATCAACTCTCAGATATAGTAGCTTATGTTGAAAACCTGAGCGAGCTTGATACAAGCGGTCTTGATGCATCATTTTCTACCCTAACAGGCGGTACGCCTATGAGAGAAGATACGCCTATCAAACAAAATGCAGTGATAAAAAGTATACTAGAGCATGCTCCGCAAAGCGAAGATGATTTTTTTGTTGTGCCTGCTATTATTGAATAATAAATTTTTATAAAAGAGAGCCGCCATGTCTGAACATAATTTATCTCAATTGCTTCAAGATGTAATAACACATCAAGCATCCGACCTGCATCTAATTAGCCGTTCCAAACCGCTCATCCGCATAGATGGAAAACTAGAATCGGTAAATGCCCCGGAACTTACCGGCAAAGAGATAGAAGAGATGTGCTTCCCTTTTATATCAGATAAACAAAAAAAACATTTTGAAGAATATAGCGAATTGGACTTCTCCTTTGAGCTTAAAGACATTGGCCGGTTTAGGGTTAACTATTATCATGCCTTGGGAGAAATGTGTGCTGCTTTTAGGCCAATTCCTATTACTATTCCATCATTGGACGACTTGGGTTCTCCGACAATTTACAAAAAGCTCATTAAACGAGAAAAGGGGATAATCTTGGTTACCGGGCCGACCGGTTCTGGGAAATCTACTACACTAGCAGCTATGCTTAATGAGATAAATGAATATGAGCAAAAGCACATAGTTACAGCCGAAGATCCGGTAGAATTTGTGCATACAAATAAAAAATCCGTTTTTTCTCACAGAGAAGTCGGCAATGATACAGCTTCATTTGCCAATGCTCTCAAATATGCAATGCGTCAAGACCCGGATGTTATTCTAGTCGGCGAAATGAGAGACAAAGAGACGATTGCAGCCGCTTTGACTGCTGCTGAAACAGGGCATTTGGTGTTTGCGACACTGCATACCAATTCCGCTCCAAGTACCATTAACCGTATCATAGATGTATTTCCCGGCGAAGAACAACCGCAAGTAAGGGCTATGCTTTCCGCATCGCTTGTAGCTGTTATTTCTCAATCTCTTATACCGAAGATCAAAGGCGGACGGATAGCAACTTCAGAGATAATGGTAATGAATCACGCGATAGCCAACTTGATCCGTGAAGAAAAAGTTCATCAAATTTATTCCCAAATGCAGTTAGGCCAAGAAGATAGCGGTATGCAAACACAAACACAGGTCCTTGTCTCTCTGGTCAAGCAAGGCATCATCTCAAAAGAAAATGCCATACAATTTTCCAATAGGCCAGATGAACTCTTGAAACTAATGCCAGGCGGGCTATACTAAAGATATCTCTAAGATTTATTTTACTATAAGATGATACAATACGCACATTGTATATATCAAACCAAAGGCTTTTATGGAAGACTTAAATCGACTTGATTTAATTATAGGTTCTATTGTTATTCTAGTAGGGTTAAAAGGGTTTGTTGGTGGATTTTTTAAAGAAATTTTTGGCCTGATAGGTATTGTTTTGGGCATTTTTTTGGCTTCAAGACTGTCTACTGCGATGGCAACAATTATCAGTGATAATTTTGTTCATATAGAAAATAAAACATTATTAACTTTAGGCGGATTTTTTGCTGTCTTGGCAATCGTGTGGATAGGTGCACTCTCACTTGGAACATTGCTGTCAAAATTGATCAATGCAAGCGGACTTGGCATTGTCAATAATATTTTAGGTTTTATCGCAGGCGGTGGTAAATATTTTATCATATTTGCCATTATCATAGCAATATTTTCAAATATTGCCCTGCTTAAAGATACACTAAATAAATACTCAAAAGATAGTATTTTATATCCGTATCTTATCCAAACCGGAACATTTCTAATTCACCTAGACCCGCAGAAACTAAATCTAAACTCACTTAAACCATCCGTAACTCCAAGCTATAAATTACCGCATGACAACAACCAAAATAAAGAATCCAACACAACAAAGATTATATAATGATAGATTATGATGTATTGCTTGATAAATTTAAATCCATCATTAAAGAAAGTGGACTTAAATACACAAAACAAAGAGAGCTTATAGTCAAATTCCTATATGACAACAGCGGACATTTTACGCCTGAAGAGATAAATGATGCCCTTAAAAATAAATATCCGGGTATGACCATAGGGATCGCTACGGTTTATCGTACACTCTCATTGCTAGAAGATGCCGGGCTTGTGACATCTATATCATTTGGTGCTCAAGGTAAAAAATATGAATTTGGACTCAAGAAACATCATGATCATCTTGTCTGCAAACAATGCGGTGCAATTATCGAATTTTGTGATGATCTTATAGAAAAACGTCAAGAAGAAATCGCCAAAAAGTTCAATTTTAAAATGACTGATCACACAATGAAGATCATAGGTATTTGTCAATCATGCCAAAATCTAACAAAAAACAAGGACTAATAGTTGATATTTGAAAACATATATATTCAAGAACGCATCAAAAAAGCAGATGAATTAAAATCTGAGGGCATCAATCCATACCCCAATGTTGTAACTCCTGCTATGGACTCTGCTACATTTCTACAAACGCACGGATATCTTCATGAATTAGAAGAAGGTGCAAAAAAAGATACCGCAAAAAGCATAACTCTAACCGGACGCATAAAGCTTCTTCGAATAATGGGTAAAGCCGCATTTGCCAAAATTCAAGATAGTCAAGGCTTGGTCCAAATATATTACAACAGAGACGATCTGCCAGAAGGCTATTATAACAAGATCAAAAAACTCATAGAAGTGGGCGACATAGTCACTGCTACAGGATATCCATTTGTGACTCAAACCGGAGAACTTACGCTCCACTGCACATCATTTGAAATAACAACCAAAACTCTCTCTCCTCTTCCTGAGAAATTCCATGGCCTTCAAGATCAAGAACTTAGATATCGCCAAAGATATCTGGACATGATCATGAACCCTGAGGTAAAAGATGTATTTGTGCTTAGAAGCCGCATAGTCTCTTTGATACGTAGATTTTTTGAGAGCAAAACATTCTTAGAAGTTGAAACTCCTATGCTTCATCCTATCCCTGGAGGAGCAAACGCAAGGCCATTTGTCACACATCACAATGCACTTGACGTATCAAGATACCTTAGGATTGCGCCTGAACTTTACCTCAAACGACTCATCGTCGGCGGCATGGATGCAGTTTTTGAGATCAACCGTAATTTTAGAAACGAAGGTATGGACCATACACATAACCCGGAATTTACCATGATAGAATTCTATTGGGCTTATCATCGCTACACTCATTTAATGGAGATCACCGAAGAGTTATTCGGATACTTATTTGGCGAACTTAACTTGCCGACCAAACTTCAATACGGCGAATTTGAAATAGATTTCAAAACACCATTTGCCAAGATAGGATATATAGATTCGCTCACATCCATAGGCGGCGTGCCAGCTGAAGTTGCGGCCGACAAAACCAAAGCATTAGAATATCTCAAAGCAAACAATATACAAGTAGATGAAAATTTATCTCTCGGATATCTCCAAGCGGAACTCTTTGATGCCTTTGTAGAAGACAAATTAATAAATCCTACTTTTATCACGGATTTCCCTATAGATATCTCTCCTCTTGCTCGAAGAAGCGATACCAATCCTGATATTGCCGAACGTTTTGAACTTTTTATTGCAGGCAAAGAAATAGCAAACGGATTTAGCGAACTTAATGACCCTATTGATCAGCTTGAGAGGTTCAAGGCTCAAGTAGCGGCAAAAGAGGTCACAGGAGACGATGAAGCTATGCATATGGATCTAGATTACGTCAGAGCATTGAGCTATGGTATGCCGCCTACGGCAGGAGAAGGAATAGGTGTTGACAGACTTGTTATGATGCTTACCAATCAACACTCTATTAGGGATGTACTTCTATTTCCGGCTATGAGGCCTGAGACATCTTTGCAAACAAATATTGATTAAATTTTAAAACGAAGGAAAAAACATGAGTTACGCAATAGAACAATTTGACCCTGAAATATTTCATGCTATAGAGCAAGAATTGGAAAGACAAACAAATCACCTTGAAATGATAGCTAGTGAAAACTTTACACACCCGGCGGTAATGGAAGCAATGGGCAGCGTATTTACAAATAAATATGCAGAAGGATATCCTGGGAAAAGATATTATGGCGGATGCGAATATGCAGATACGGTAGAACAGCTCGCAATTGATAGAGCTTGCCAGCTTTTTGGATGTTCATATGCGAACGTACAGCCGCATTCAGGAAGCCAAGCAAATGGCGCGGTATATGCTGCGCTTCTTCAAGCGGGAGACAAGATACTAGGTATGGATCTGAGTCACGGCGGACATCTAACACATGGAAGCAAAGTGAGTTTTTCGGGCAAGAACTATCAAAGCTTTTTTTATGGCGTTGAGCTTGACGGTCGTATCAATTACGACAAAGTTGCAGAGATTGCAAAATTAGTTCAACCAAAGATCATAGTTTGCGGTGCTTCTGCATATGCTAGAGAAATTGATTTTGCCAGATTTAGAGAGATTGCAGATAGCGTAAACGCTCTGTTGTTTGCTGATGTGGCTCATATAGCAGGATTAGTAGTTGCAGGAGAACATCCTAGCCCATTCCCGCATGCACATATAGTAACTACAACTACACACAAAACACTTGCCGGCCCAAGAGGAGGGATGATACTCACTAACGATGAAGAGATAGCCAAAAAGATCAACTCTGCTATATTCCCAGGCATCCAAGGCGGGCCGCTTGTGCATGTGATCGCAGCCAAGGCAGTGGGTTTTAAGCACAATCTTTCTCCTGAATGGAAAATATACGCAAAACAAGTCAAAGCAAATGCTGCCGTACTAGCCAATGTACTTATGAAAAGAGGATATGATATAGTATCAGACGGTACCGATAACCACTTGGTACTCGTATCTTTCTTGAATAAACCGTTTTCAGGCAAAGATGCCGATGCTGCGCTAGGCAATGCGGGTATCACCGTCAATAAAAATACAGTTCCCGGGGAAACTCGCAGTCCATTTGTGACATCGGGTATCCGCATAGGATCACCTGCTCTTACAAGCAGAGGCATGAAAGAACACGAATTTGAAATTATTGCCAATAAAATTGCTGACGTACTGGACAATATCGAAGATACACAGATGCATGCCAAGATCAAAGAAGAGATGAAAGAGCTCGCCGGCAAATTTGTAATGTATTCCAAACCTATCTACTAGAGGTTTAATTGAATATTATTTTAGATGCCCTGGGGTTCAATAGATCGCATTATTATATTAAAAGACCGTATATTGTTGAAAAGATATCGTTTGATAATCGTACATTTTATGCAAAATTTGAGCGAATAAATGAGGAGTTAGACGACACCGTCTTGACTCAACATTTAAAAAAAGAGATGGTTATTGCCGCTCCATTGCTTGAGGATGATTACACAAATCTTCTTGTTTTGGAATATAAAGGCGATGAGCCAATGAGGTTTTTTCATACAGTCAAGCAACTTTTTAACTCTATGGATATTAGATCTTTTTATATATTCAAAGGCAAGACCGATAGGCATTTGCAAATTTTTATACCAACTCCAAAAATTAAACTGCAAGAAGCGCACGAGAAGCTTGAAAAGATTTCAAATCTTTTAGCTAGCAAACTTCCTGTAGAGTGGCGCACATTGCCAAGCAAAAATTTGCCCGAGGCTTATAATATTGTTACTTTGCCTTATCAAATTTTGGAACTAAAAAAACACATTAAGTAATGATTAACTGTTTTTTAATACAATATTACACTTCATATATTATTGCTTATAATCATTATAATAATTCTTTGTAGATATGGCGATATATTTAGCATATGTTTGATTCCAGGATTTCGAGGAAGAAAAGTAATATTTTTATTTTAGAAAGAAAAAAAATGAAGCCGATTTCAACAACAAAATTAATAATTATAACTTCGCTATTTTTGGTATTATTTACTAATTTTACTTTTTTTTCAAAAGTTACAGATATATATACTTTTAATGGTGCAAATATACTGTTTGTGATCTCTTTAGGCGTGGTTCTTTTTAGCCTATTGGTTTTGCTGTTTACGCTTTTGAGTTCAAAATATACAACCAAACCTTTTTTGATAACTTTTATGATCATAGCTGCATTTTCTGCATATTTTATGCATTCATATCAGGTTGTTATAGATGACAGTATGATACAAAATGCCGTCCAGACAAATTTAAATGAATCACTTGATCTATTTAGTTGGCAACTTGTGATTTTTGTCTTGGTTTTGGCTGTTTTACCATCATTTTATATATATAAACAACCGTTAATTAATACATCCTTCAAACAAGCCCTAAAAATCAAAGCTTTGATCTCTACATTATCTATATTTGTTATAGTAATAACTATATTAGTATTTGGCTCGTATTATTCTTCATTTTTTAGAGAACATAAACCTCTTAGATTCTATACAAATCCCACATTCCCGATATACAACATCGGTAAATATGCCGGCACGGCCTTTTCCCCGAAAAACACTGTGTTAACAAAGGTAGGAAGCGATGTCAAAATAGTACCAAATAGTGACAGAAAACTGATGATCATGGTAGTCGGAGAGGCAGCCAGAGCTGATCATTTTTCATTAAACGGATACCGCAAAGATACAAATCCAAAACTAAAACAAGAATCTGATCTTGTAAACTTCACAGACACAACATCATGCGGCACATCCACTGCGGTCTCTGTACCGTGCATGTTTTCATTTCTTGGCAATGACGGTGCCAACACAGAAAAGGCGAGATCTCAAGAGAACGTACTAGATGTGCTCAATAGAGCCGGTGTTAATGTATTGTGGAGAGACAACAATTCCGATTCCAAGGGAGTAGCAGTCAGACTCAAATATGAAAATTTCAGATCGCCTGATACAAATACCGTTTGCGAAGGCGATGAATGCAGGGATGAAGGGATGTTAAAAGATTTACAAATCTATATTGACAGCCATAAAAACGGGGATATATTGATAGTTTTACATCAAATGGGTAATCATGGCCCGGCATACTACAAAAGATATCCAAAAAATTATGAAAAATTTACACCTACTTGCAAAACAAACCAATTAGAACAGTGCTCAAAAGAAGAGCTTAGCAACGCTTATGACAATGCTATACTTTATACAGATGACTTCCTAACTAAAGTCATAGAGCTTTTAAAACAAAATGACAATGCATTCCAAACAGCCATGTTCTATGCCAGCGACCATGGAGAGTCATTGGGAGAAAACGGAATTTATCTTCATGGATTGCCAAAACTTATTGCTCCTGACGCTCAAACACATATAGGTATGATGATATGGCTTGGAGAAAAAACACAAAAACGAATTTCATTAGAGACTTTAAAACAATTGCGTAATAGTTCTTATTCTCATGCGAATTTACCACATACTCTTTTGGGATTTTATGGAGCGCAAACGAGCATTTACAATAAAAAACTTGATATTATTAATTCAAACTAATCAACCTTAAACAAGAAGTTAAAAATAAAATCATGGTATAATCTTTTTAAATTATATATTTGGAGAAAATATCATGAAAGATCATAACAATCTTGATGATTTGATTATTGATAGCATGGAAAAGAAATCGAAAAATAATATAAAAAGTATTTTGACAACCATTATATTGATCATTATTGTACTTATCTTAGCTATATTTTCAACAAAAATACTTTTGGAAGAACCAAGCAAAACTCCGCTTATAAATGAGCAAAACTATACGCAAACAGCTAATCCTGATCTACAGCTGGAAACAAATGCCACAAATGATGAAAATATTTCTTCGTATCCAATTGGCACTTCAACAGATGCCAACACAACTTTAGATAATAAAATAGAAACAACAACTTCAAAACCTGCCGATATTCCTGAAGTTATCAATAAAAAGCTCCAACCCGCAACCAATGCATCTCCAAATGCAGCCAAACCTTTGGAAGATAAAGAAGCAAATAAAAGCACGGTTAAACCAACCAAAGAGGTCAATAAAAGCATAACCGAGCAAAAAAAAGCAAATACGGAAGCAAAAAAAGAGGTATTTTTTATTCAAGTAGGATCTTTTTCTTCAAAACCAAACGAAACATTTTTATCTGTTATAAAAAATAGTAAATATAATTATCAAGTGAAAACTTCAAAACAAGGCGAAACTACAATTTCAAAATTTCTTATTGGGCCGTTTGGCAGTAGAGCACAAGCAGAAAAAGAATTAAAAGAGATTAAAAATCGCATCAATCCATCTGCCTTTATCATCAAACAATAAAGGCTTTATTTTGTTAAAAACTATTCTTTTTGATCAACTAACCCCAGTAGCGCTATACGAGGAGTTAAAAACTATTTTTCCAAATGAAGTCACTATGCTGTTTGAAAGCGTAGTAAATAATAGCGAAGGAAACTTTAGCTTTATAGCAATAGGCGCTAAAGAGAGATTGACATATAAAGATGGCAAAACTTCTTATGTCAATAATAATGGCATTGCTAAACACATAGACGAGGATCCTTTTGCTTTTCTCAAAGCGTATTATTCATCTATAGACAAAAAGCATTATCAATCACTTAGCAACAAAGCAGGTTTTAGTTTTGTTGACGGTTTTATAGGTTTTATAGGCTACGACATGGTCAAGGTATTTGAGCCCGTATTGTCTAAAAGCATGGACAATTTAATAGATACCCTAAATACCCCAGACTTAGACCTTATTCGTCCAAAAATTATCATAGGCTATTCTCATAAAAATGCCACTCTTACGATCATCCAAAATGATGGCTCCTTGGGAAATGCGGTTGAGCACATAGAAGCATTACTGCAAAGACCTCATTCGCCTGCGCGACTTCAAAAAGCAGTGCTTCAAGAGGGCGGGTTAAATATCAATGAAGAAAGATTTAAATCGCTTATAGAGCAATCAAAAGAGCATATTCGCGCAGGAGATATTTTCCAGATACTTATATCAAACAGATATACACAGTACGGCCAAGTTGATCCTATTAGTTTTTACAGGCTGTTAAGATCTAAAAATCCTTCTCCATATCTATTTTTACTAGAATACGAAGATTTTGCAATTTGCGGTTCTTCCCCGGAAGTAATGATCAGACTAAATGACGGCAATATTTTACTACGTCCAATCGCAGGTACTCGCAAAAGGGGCAAAAATAGCCAAAGAGACAAAGAGCTCGAACTTGAGATGCTAAGTGATCCGAAAGAATGCGCAGAGCACTTAATGCTTATCGATCTTGGACGAAACGATGTCGGCCGCATAGCAAAAACAGGAAGCGTAAAAGTCACAGATATGATGAGGGTGGAGAAATATAGTCATGTAATGCATATGGTATCTGATGTAGAAGCCATATTAAGAGATGATAAAGATATGTTTGATCTTTTTGCTGCTACATTTACTGCCGGCACAATGACCGGGGCTCCAAAAATCAAAGCTATGGAGCTTATAGCACATTTTGAAGGCTTAAAAAGAGGATTTTATAGCGGATGTGTAGGATACTTTGCATTTAACGGCAATATGGATTCAGCGATTGCCATCCGTACAGCTCTTATTCAACCTGACAAGATAACTCTTCAAGCAGGTGCAGGCGTGGTAGCCGACTCCAAACCGGAATTGGAATTTTTGGAAGTCAATAATAAACTTGGTGCTCTTGTGTCAACACTCCAAGAGTTGGAAAAAGTATAATTTATGTTTTCAGAGCTATTTGCCATTTTAGGCAATCCTGTATCTCATTCAAAATCACCGCTTATGCATAATTTTGCATTTTATCTTCTAAAATATAACGGATGCTATGGCCGCTATCTGCTTGAAGATGGGAAGCGTTTAAGAGAAGCTTTTCTCTCCCTTGGCCTTAATGGGGCAAATATTACCGTGCCGCACAAGGAGGCTGCATTTGAAGCGTGTGATTGGTGCGATGAATTTGCCAATAAAGCCAAAGCGGTAAATACGATCGTATTAAGAGACGGCAAATTACACGGATACAACACAGACGGCCCTGGATTTTTAAAAGCAATTGAGAGTAACACAAAAACCATTCTTCTAATTGGTGCAGGCGGTACGGCCATGTCAACTAGTATTTTACTAAGAGAGGCCGGCTATAAAGTTACAATTCTTAACCGTACTCCTGAGCGATTAGTGCCATTTATCCAAAATGGATTTGAATGTTATGATCATCAAACCCTACCTATTGATGCTGCATTTGATTTGATAGCCAATATGACATCGGCCGGCCTGCAGGATGACAGCTTGCCTGCTCCAATCTCTTTATTGGAGTCTCTGATAAATAATGCAAAAAGCTGCATAGATGTCATTTACGGCAAAGATACTCCATTTTTGAAGCTTGCCAAACAAGCCAACAAACCAACTCAAGACGGAAGTGCTATGCTGCTAAACCAAGGGGTGTTGGCATTTGATCACTTTACAGATCATAAGTTTGAATTGAAACAGATAGAACAAGCTATGAAAATAGCTTTTCTTTAGTAAGAAAATTATTTTCCTGCTTTTGCTATTGTATCTGAAAGCATAAATGCAAGTTCTAAAGCTTGTTTGGCATTTAGTCTTGGATCACATTGTGTATGATAACGGCTAGAAAGCCCTTCGGCAGTAATCGCACAACTTTGGCTTCCGGTACACTCTGTTACATCATCGCCTGTCATTTCAAGATGTATACCGCCTGCAATGGTGCCTTCGCTTTCATGTATAGCAAAAAACTGTTTTACCTCACTTAGAATATTATCAAAATCTCTAGTTTTAAAGCCGGAACTTGCTTTTTCCACATTTCCATGCATTGGATCAATAGACCATACAACATTTCTGCCTTCAGATTTTACTCTTCTCAAAAGAGGAGGGAAATATTCACTTATCTTAGATGCCCCCATGCGAACAATGAGATTCAGTCTTCCCTCTTCATTATTTGGGTTTAATGCATCAATTAAAGATATTAACTCATCTTCTTGCATGCTTGGCCCGACTTTACAGCCGATTGGGTTTTGTATGCCTCTAAAATACTCTATATGGGCATCATCCAAATCTCTTGTGCGATCCCCGATCCAAAGCATATGGGCAGAGCAATCATACCAATCACCAGTCAAGCTGTCTTTTCTAGTGAGTGCTTCTTCATAATTAAGCAATAATGCTTCATGCGATGTATAAAGCGTGGTTTGATGCAGCTGAGGAATATTCTTTACTTCTAATCCGCAAGCGCTCATAAATCTCAATGCATCGTCTATCTTGCTGCTCAATTCTTCATATTTTTTGCCAAGATCATGATCTTTGATAAAATCCAAATTCCATTGATGAACTTGTTCAAGATCAGCCATTCCGCCTCTTGAAAAAGCTCGGAGCAAATTCATCGTAGCAGCTGATTGGTTGTAAGCTTTAAGCATGCGAGCAGGATCTGGGATTCTGGCTTCGGGAGTAAATTCGATGTCATTAATAATATCACCGCGATAACTAGGCAAACTAACACCATTTGCCTCTTCAAAATCACTACTTCTAGGCTTAGCAAATTGTCCCGCTATTCTACCTACTTTGATGATCGGTTTGCCCGAAGCATACATAAGCACCATATTCATTTGCAGCATCAACTTGAAAAGATTTTTGATCGATGAGGCATTAAAATTCGAAAAACTCTCTGCACAGTCTCCGCCTTGAAGCAAAAAAGCTTCTCCCCTGCCCGCACGGGCAAGATCAGCTTTTAAATTACGCGCTTCGCCGGCAAATATCAAAGGCGGATAAGTAGCAAGTTCTGCTTCGATAGTTTTTAATGCATTTTGGTCCGGATAGACTGGTTGCTGCTTAATAGGAAAGTCTCTCCAGCTATTTGGTCTCCAACTCATGATAATGTCCTTCAAAAAATTAATGCAAGATTATACCTTATTAAAAAAAAATGTCAAATTTTTTATATCATATTCTAACCACTTATTACAAAGTTTTAAAATGAATCAATTATTTAACTTTTGTAAAATTTTTTAGATAGATTTGATTATGATTTTTATCATTTTCACAATGTGAATAATCCCTATTAAAAAATATAGAAAAGGTGTGAATAACTCAAGATTATGATTATGATTTGTAAGCGATAAATGTCACAAAATTAGCCCATTGAAACACAGTATTGATTTTGCTAAATCCAGCTTCTTTGCACATCTGAATATTTTCACTGATAGTGTAAGGCACAAGTACATTTTCCAATGCTTCTCGTTTCTTTGCTATCTCATAAGTGCTGTATCCTTGGGCTTTCTTGTGGTCATAATAAATATCTATCATAATTTTATCTAATTTTTTTTCATCGAAAACTACTTTTTCCGAAAACAAAAATACTCCTCCATTTTCCAATGAATCATATATTTTTTTGACTAATGATACTCTTTGGATCGGACGAATAAATTGTAAAGTATAGTTGGCAACTATAAAATCTTGAATTCCGAATTCACATGTGATTATGTCACCGTATTCCAACTCTATATTCACACCATATGCCTTGCATTTTGCTCTTGCTTGAACAAGCATTGCTTCAGAATTGTCAATGCCTTTTAATGTCATTTTTTTACTCATTTGACAATGTAAATCTATCAAAAATTTTGCAGTTGACGAACCAAGATCCAGTACTTTTTTATTATCATCTTGTTGTTTTAGTATCAATGAAATAATAAGTTTTTGCACCTCATCATAAAATGGCACAGAACGGCTTAGCATATCATCAAAAACTGTTGCTACGGATTCATCAAACTCAAACTGTTTTTCAAGCTCTTGTGCAAAAACATTATCTTTTTTATTATTCATAACTTAGCCCTTATTGGTTGAGTTTTTCGAATCGCCTTCGCGGCTAAAGTATTAGACCGCTTCGGTTCCAATGCTATAAATGACAAGCAGTTGTCATTTATAACGCATTTCACATCAAACTCAAACTGTTTTTCAAGCTCTTGTGCAAAAACATTATCTTTTTTATTATTCATAACTTAGCCCTTATTGGTTGAGTTTTTCATATAATTTCTTTTGCTTGTAAAATATCTTCTTCGATTTGTCTTTTCAATTCTCTAAAATCATCGAATTTCCTGTTTTCTCTTATAAATTTTTCAAAGCTTATCTCTACTGAATAATTAACGCCGTGTATCTCTTTATCTATAATATGTGTTTCAACGGCAAATTTGCCGTCAGTACTTACCCTGTGGCCTATAAAGCTTACACTTTTATGCCAAATATCACCAATTTTTGTATTTGTTGCATAAATTCCGTCTTTGGGAAGCAGATAATCTTTTGAATCTACATTGAGAGTAGGAACAAGCTCTTTGCCGCCTATCCCTTGACCGCTTATTACTTCGCCGTAAATTTGATAACTTCTGCCAAGTAAAATATTAGCCTTTTGTATCTCACTGTTTTTTATGAGATCTTTTATCACTCGAGAATGCACAGCTATGCCCTCTGATTTTATAGGCTCAACCACCACCACCTCTCCGTCAAAAAGCTTTTCAAGTAATTTTACATCACCGCTTTTACCTTTGCCGAAATGAAAATCATATCCCACTACAATTTTTGCCAGGTCTGGAAAATCTTCTTTGAGACGAGATAAAAAGGCTTCAGCAGAAAGTTCTCTTATCTTGTCAAAATGATAAAAAAAAGACGGCTTGTCTATATATCTTGTTCTTGCATATCCAGGAGTCAATACACCGCTATTTCGTTCTATGATGGCCACGGCATCAACACTATCAATAAGTACCTTATGAGCCAAATGCACACCGTCAAAAGCACCTATGGCAATAGAAGTTATCACGATACACCTTTGATATAATGATAAAACAACTCTTGATTCCCCTCTTTACCTTGTACTTTTGAGGGCACACACTCTTTCAATATCCAACCTAGCTTGGATATACTCTCTTCAAATGCTTCTTTTGTGCGTGCAATTGCATCCAAATCAACCACTACTCCTCTACTGTCTCTTTTGGCTAACCGCCCTACTTCAAATTGCGGTTTATATAGTAAGATAATATCTGCATTTTGATCTGCTAGACGATCTATAGAGTCTATGATCTCCAATAAAGATATAAAAGAGACGTCACAACTAATGAGTTCAAATTTACTTTCAGGCCTAAAATTTCTTATATCACAATTTTCATGAACCGCAACTCTTTTGTCATCTCTGATACTAAAATGAAGCTGATTTGTCCCTACATCTACGCATGACAAACTCTCCACCCCGCTTTCAAGCAAAATCTGAGCAAATCCTCCCGTGCTTGAACCTATATCTAAAGCTTTTTTGCCTTGCAAACCTATCTTGTGTTCTTTTAAAAAAGCTTCAAGTTTTCTAGCTGCCCTGCTGGCATAAAACTTTTCATTTTCTACTTCTATATGGCTATTTTCATCACATTGCGTTGATGGCTTGGCAATCTTGCTATCTACTTTGACTTTGCCTGACTTTATAGCTTCTAACGCCCTATTCCTACTCTCGAAGTAGCCATTTTCTACCAAATATACATCAAGTCTCATATATTCTCACTATAATTTTATTGTTATAATTATACAATAAACCAATAGCCAATTAGATTTTATCTACAAATGGAGCTTTTTGTTCTCCTGAGTTTTCGTTATTCCTTATGGTAATTTTATCTCTCAGTACATAAGCATAAAATGCAGCTAAAAAGAATATAGCTCCTATCATCATACTTATATAGTTTAATTCAACACCGGCACTTGCCATTTTTCCTATAGCATAAGTTATACTGACGCCTACTGCCATAAATGCCATATCATTATATGATATTACCCTGCCGAGGAATTCTGAATCAGTATTTTGCTGAAGCAGATAATATGTGAAAGCCCATATGGAAGTAGTAAACAATCCTACAAAGAACATACTAAACAATGAAAGAGAAAAATCATATTGTAAAAAAGCCCAAATAATGATAGTAACACCTTGCAATATCATAAATATCCACAAATTATTCATCTTCATATATTTACTAAAAATTACAGGCCCTATCATAAGGGCGATCGCTCTTGAAAAGTTTATCCACCCGATAGCAAGCGGAACTGCTATGACGTATTTATATTCGGTTTTTGCAAGAAGCGTAACGATAGTATCAAAAGCCGTAAGACCGACACTTGAGTGAAGTATCATGATGTGAACTATTTTTGAATTTAACCTAATATATCCAAGCACCTCTTTTGTAGCGCTCCATGCACTTTGGACTTTGTTATGCATAACTTCGATAGGCAATTTCAACATCACAAAAAACGCTACAAGATAAAATGAAAAATCTATCATAAATGTACCGATATAGCCAATATAATATGTACTTAGCCCGCCAAGTGCCATACCAAAAGCAAATGTGCTCGACCAAATAATGCTATGGACTTCATTTGCCGCTTTTAGAGTACCGTCTGATATGATCTTTGGCAAATAGGACATCTCCGCTGTAAATATAATAGTACCGGCAACAGACCTTATAAACAAAAATGTCCAAAGCAGCCAAATGTACTCCAAAGTGTTTATAAACATAAAGCATATCGTCATACTCATCTCGATACCGAGCAACACCAAAATAAGTTTTTTAAACTCAAACCTATCTATGATGTAACCGTTGATAGGAGCCAGCACAAGGCTTGGCAATAATATAGCTATAAATATCATAGCTATCATATCCGCTCCGGCTCCAAGTTTAACCAATAAAGAAGCTATTGCAACATGGGAAAATACGGTGCCAAAATAGCTCAGGAACTGAATAACGGTCAAGCCTCTAGTGATCGGGTTTTTAAAAACTTCTATGTATTTCATATTTGATCTTTATGCTAAATTAATTTTATTTATGGTCTAACAATGTTTTCAATCCACTCAAGATATGTTTTTGAACCTTTTGTGATTGGCATCATTATGATCTCCGGTGTTGAGAGTGTAAAATAAACTGTGTAAATCCACCTTCTATCCCTTAGTCACTTGGTATATTTTGACATAATTTCACTGAAAATATACTAAGCTGAGGGTATATCTCATGCCAATTTCTCAAACTGTTAGCATTCCATTTTTCTTGAACCTCCTGTGTTGATAGGTAGAGCATTTTAAAAGCAGACTCTATAGTAGGAAATGAGCCTTTAGATTTTGTTTTTCTTTTGATAGCTGCATTGAGCGATTCTATGGGATTCGTTGTATAAATGAGCTTTTTAACCGAGTCCGGATATTTAAAGAAAGTGGCAAGTTCATTCCAATGGGTTGTCCAGGAAGCGGTGATATTTGGATATTTTTTACCCCATATATCATTAAATTCGCTCAATGCAATTTGCGCGTCCTCTTCATTGTGTGCAGCATAAACAGATTTTAGATCTTTAGCGACAGCTTTTCTGTCTTTCCATGATACAAACTTCAAAGAACTTCTGATCTGATGCACAATACATCTTTGTATCTCAGCTTTAGGGTAAACAGCCTGTATCGCTTCATCGAAACCATTTAAACCATCAATAGCAAAGATAAGGACATCTTGTATACCGCGCTTTTGAATATCGTTTAAAACAGTGAGCCAGTATTTAGAAGTTTCATTTTCTCCTATCCAAATGCCGATGATCTCTTTTTTGCCTTCAAGTGTGATACCCAGCATAATATATGCAGCAATATTTTTAACCACTCTGTCTACTCTTATCTTTAGTACAGTAGCATCCATAAAGATAATGGGATATATCGGTTCAAGTGGACGAGATTGCCACTCATTGGCTTTTTCTATAATCTTGGAAGTAATATTTGAGATAGTCTCTGTTGAGAGCTCATAACCGTATAGATCATCAAGATGATGCTGTATGTCCCTTACACTCATACCTTTGGTATAGAGTGAAAGAATGAGATCTTCACTGCCATCTAAAAGTACTTCTCTCTTTTTAACCAACTGAGGCTCAAATGTAGATTCTCTGTCTCTGGGTATAGACACGTCAAATTGTCCGTATTTGGAGTTGATCGTTTTATCACTATATCCATTACGGGAATTTGAATTGTCTGAAGTTTGGTGTTTATTATAGCCCAAGTGGGAGGTTAGCTCTTCTTGCGAGGCTGTCTGTATAACCTCTTTAAGTATGGCTTTAAACTCATTGGTAATATCATCCAAAGAGGTAAAAGTCCCCTCTTTGATCTGTCTTTTTAACTCTTCTGTATTTAGCAAGCTCATGTGTAAATCCTTTTTGAATAATTTACTTGACCACTATATCAAATAAATTTAACTTTTAGAACTTACACAGTTAGATTTACGCTCCCCCGGTGTTTCATAGTCGTGCAATTCTAAAATTACATTTTTGATATCATCAAAAAGTTCAGCCTTTGTCTTTATCAAAAGCAGCGTTTCATTCTCATGTTCAATTTTGCCTTGCCACTTATAGTGGCTTTTGATCTCACTTTCTTGTATACAGGCAGCCAGGTTTTGCTCTAAAAGCGCATTTATGATCTTATCGCCTACAGTCCTATCTTTGAATGTTGTCATTATGACGGAATACATTTAAATAGCCTCCTTTTGTCTTGTGGATCTTTTTAGATTAAAGAGCAGCACGGCTGCAAACGCAAGCAGGCAACCTACAACAGTTGAGAAAGCCGGCTCTTCGCCATAAACCATCCAGCTTGAAACTATTGCTCCTATTGGAACGATAAACATAAAAACTCCGGTATTGTGCGCTCCTATCTTTCCTGCGGATAAAAAATAAAGGGTTGTACTAAATGTCCCAGGCAGCAATCCTATGAAAATTATGGTTAACCAAAATGTACTGTCATAAAAGCCAAAGTCAAACGGATGAGACGGAAGCGCAAAAAGCATATTTATAAAAGCAGTGATACCAAAAACTATAAGTGTATAGAACATCGGGTGCGCTACTCTCGATGCCTTTTGGGAAAATATCGTAACCATTGCCCAAACTACCGCGCATCCCAAAAAGTACAGACTATCCGCATTTAAAAATCCAAATCCCTCAAACGGTACTTTGAGCAGTATTAGCGCACCGGCTATCCCGATAGCAAGCGCTGTAACCTGTCGCAAATTCACCTCAATGCCCAAAAATGCTATAGAGATCACATATGTAATAATAGGCGCCAATGCCGTTACCATCGTTCCTCCATATCCTGCTTGCCCATGTGCAAGCCCGGCAAAGAAAAAATAATTGAACAGCGAGGTCAATATCCCTGCTATTAGCATATAAAACACGCCTTTGGCATTTGTCCCAAGAGGTATCTTCATGTACCATACAACAGGAATGATGGTTATAAATGAGATGGCATAGCGCCAAAATGCAGCCACATGCGCATTTGCATGTTCGGCCGAAACCTTGCCCGCCGTCCATGCCACTCCCCAAAGCAGCATTGCAATCGTCATTTCTGCTATATAACGGGATAGGTTTTTGGTTTTATTCAAAAGGTGTGCCTTTAATTTTTTGTGATTTTAGTTCAAAAATTATTTCAATTACACTATCTCTCTCATCTCTTTTTCGCTGATAGTAACTACCCCAAGCTCATTTGCTTTATCAAGTTTGCTTCCCGCATCTTCACCATAAATGACAAAATCCGTCTTTTTGGATACAGACGAGCTCACCTTGGCTCCAAGGTTTTCCAAAAATGCTTTAACCTCATCACGGCTTACGCTCATTGTGCCTGTAACGACTACAGTTTTTCCTTTGAACGGATTGTCTTTGGCAACAGTTGCAAGTTCTACGGTAGGTTCTATAAGCTCAAAAAGTTTCAAAACCACATCACGGTTCACCCTCATAAATTCTAGGAGAGAATTTGCCATCTCGACCCCAAAACCGTCTATACTTATAACCTCATCATACGAGGCATCAACTACTCCAAGTCCGAATTTCTTTGCCAAAGCTTTGCTTGCAACTTCACCTATATGCTCTATCCCAAGAGCATTAAGCACTTTTGCCAATGGTGCACCTTTAGTTGAAGCTATGGCTTCAAGAAGGTTATTTATCTTTCTAGATTTAAAGCCTTCCAAGCCTTCAAGATCTTCATATTTGAGCGAAAACAGGTCTAAAATATGTTTTACCTTGCCCTCTCGCACCAAAAGTTCAACTATCTTGCTGCCAAGGCCTTCGATGTTCATGGACCCTTTTTTGGCAAAATGAATGATAGAGTTCACTACCCTGTCAGGACAATCGAGATTTTGACACTTTATAAGTGTTCCTTCATCAAGCAACTCCATGCTGCATGTAGGACAAATTGTCGGCCTATTGACCGGTTTCTCATCACCGTCTCGTCTATCTTCCAAGACTTTAATGATCTTGGGTATGACGTCTCCGCTTCTTATAATGATCACACTATCACCTATGCGAATATCTTTACGTTCTATCTCATCAAAATTATGAAGTGTCGCGCGGCTTATCATCGCTCCTTCGATATTCACAGGCTCTATTTCTGCTACTGGTGTAACTACGCCGGTTCTGCCCACTTGTAAAGTAATGTCATTTATTTTAGTTACCTTTTCAACTGCAGGAAACTTATATGCGCACATCCAACGCGGATATTTAACCGTATAGCCAAGCTCTTCGGCAGTAGCAATATCGTCTACTTTGACGACCATCCCGTCCATCATCATAGGAATATCGTCTCGTTTTGATATGAGCTTTTGGTAAAACTCTTCTATATCATCAATTCCATTGCATCTTTGTCTATATGGCGGCTCCAAAAATCCAAGAGAATAGAGAAATGACATATTATCAAAAAGGCTCGAACTCTCCAAAAAATTCTCACCTATCCCCCACGGATAAAAAAAGAGCCTTCTTTTTGCCGTAATAGAGCTGTCAAGCTGTCTTAGGCTTCCTGCTGCGGCGTTTCTAGGGTTTGCAAAAAGCGGTTCACCGGCACTTAGCCTTTCTTGATTTATGGTTTCAAAGTCGTCTTTTTTTATCAGCACTTCCCCTCTTATCTCGATCAACTCTTGATAATCAATAGCAAGAGGCACAGAGCGAATAGTTTTTACATTGTCTGTAACATCCTCTCCTTCTACTCCGTCACCTCTTGTAATGGCTCGAACCAGCTTGCCTTTATCATAAAGAAGATTCATGCTTGCGCCATCAAATTTCGGTTCGCAAAAAAAACTTACTGCACCTGCATTTTTTTCTACCCTTTTGACCCACTCTTCAAGTTCATCAAGCGAAAAAACATCTTCCATGCTCCACATACGCTTTATATGTCTTGCTTTGCTAAATTCACTGCGAACTATACCTCCTACTCTAAGAGTAGGAGAATCTGCATCAATTAGCGTTGGATTTGCTTTTTCGAAGTCCATAATCTCGTGATAAAGTTTGTCGTACTCTTCATCTGAAGCTGACGGAGCATCTAAGACATAATAATCATATGCCCACTTTTTTAATATCTCTATTTTTTTTAAATAATCTTCATAAAGCATCTTTAAACTCTTTCTTCCATGGTTCATATAATTCTGATAATCCAAACAGATCAAGAAGTGCTACAGGACGAGCAAAAAGCTCTCTTGCCATCATTTTTCTGCTCGCTGCACTGCCTTCGACTTCCGATGCTACAAAACCTATCGCATTATCGCCCCTGCAAAGTGCCAAAAAGATAGCTCTTTGAAGATGAAATTTTTGAGACACTATGATGTAGTCATTGATCCCATATACCTCTTTGGCACGTTTTATAGAATCAAAAGTACGAATGCCTTTTTTGTCTGAACGAATCGCATATAAAGGCACCCCAGCTTTGATAAGGTCCTTTCTCATAAGAGCAGTTTCACGATAATACCTGGTAGTGCTGTCACCCGAAATTAAAATCTTTTTTACCTTGCCTCTTTTATATAATTGTGCAGCTGCTTTTATGCGGTAAAGATAGAATGGATTTGGTTCTCCTTTGGATATATACTTAGTAGTTCCAAGCACCAAGGCCGTTTGTTTGGCTGGAACACGATCTATATCATCATAAATGCGGCCCCAGCTGGTTATGCTCATAATGGCATATATAACAAACGGTATCATGATAATAAAAAAAACAGCTTTTATCATCCACCAAATAAATCTCACTCTTGCGCCTCTCTTGTTTTATAATTTATCTTACATTGCATAACTAAGATAATGCTTTGTATACTTCTATCGCTTGTTTGTGTTCTTTTACATCATGGCATCTTATGATAGATGCTCCTTTTTCAATTGCTTTTAGATGTATCGCTATAGTTCCAAAGAGTCTATCTTCTATGGGTGTCGGAATAATCTTGTCTATCATGGATTTTCTGCTAGCTCCTGCAAGTATCTGGCATCCAAACCTGCTAAAATGTCTCATATTTTTAATGAGAGCCACATTGTGCTCCAAAGTTTTGCCAAAACCTATGCCGACATCTATAATAATGTTTTCCCTTGTTAATCCCAAAGTTTCACATTTGGCGATCCTGTCTTCGAAAAAATCATTCACTTCACTCATCACATCACTATAGATAGGGTTTTTTTGCATTGTTTGCGGAGTGCCTTGCATATGCATGATGCACAATTTTGCATCATATTTCACTGCCAATTCCGCAAGCCTATCATCATTTGCGCCTGAAATATCATTTATGATCTTAAACCCTGATTCAAGGGCATACTCAACAACGCTTGGTGTATAACTATCGATACTAAAAATTGCTTTTTCATAAAGTTTTTGGCTCTTTATAGTATCACAAATTGCTTTTACCCTGTTCATCTCTTCATCTTCACTGACCATCGATGCGTTTGGCCTAGATGAAACTGCGCCGATATCAATTATATCTGCACCTTGTGCTATCATATTTTCTATCTCGCTAATTGCAGAATCGGCATCATAGCGGCTGCCAGGATAAAAGCTATCATCGTTTGCATTAATGATACCCATGATTTGAATCGGATACTCTTTTATATTTAAAAAGCTCTTTAGCTCCCTGGCTACATTTTTGAGTCCGAACGGTTGAGCTAACTCTTTTTGCGAAAGGATCTCGATATGCTTTTTGTTGCCTATCAACAAACAATCATAATGATCTTGAGCATAAGTAATAGCACCGCTTGGTACCGCAAGCTCTGCTCCTATACTAAGAGCATCTTGTTTGAGAATATTGACTGCAGGAGTTTTAAGTTCTTTTATATAGATAAAAAAGAGTTCCATTTTTTTTTCAATAATAATTATACCGCTGCTCTCAACACCCAATGAAGCCAAAAAGGCCTTAGGGTCATTGATATCTAATCTATAAAGATACATTACAAACTCCCTTTAGAAAGATTATTCGACTTTTTGTTTGCAAGCAGCTTAAGAAGTACGGTTGATAAAACAAACTGCGGAGACGAACCGACATTGAGCGCTGACACCGCATCAGAAAAAAGCTCTAAAGTTTTAAAATCCAAACGATAATTCCCGCTTTTAACTGCTGCTGCTGCGATCGATTCTATAATAATCTTCATCTCTTGAATAGACGTTCTTTGATGCTGCTGGATAAACGCATACACATTTTGTAATGTTAGATTTTTGATATCCAAATCTAAATTTTGTTCTGTTTTGTGATATTGCGTGTGCGAGATTGGCAAGCGCGATCTAATAGTGCCCAATATCATAGCTTTTTGGGTTGCAAGTATGATAAATTCTTTATTTGGCGGCGGCTCTTCTAGTATTTTTAGCAATCTATTTTGCACAACATCGCTAAATTTTTTTGATGCCATTATGATTACTACGGTCTCTTCGCTGGCAATAGAAGCTTTTTCTATCGCAAACTTAACATCTTCTACCAAAAAACCGTCTTCTTTTATAATATTCACAAACCTATGGTTTGTGCCTAGTGTTTCTAATTGTGAAATTGTGCGCTCAAAATCATCTGTGATTATGACTTGGCTTCCTAATCTCATGATTCTATCTCTAGATTCCCAAATAAAACAGCAGATAAAGTTTTGTCAAAGAGTTTAAAAAGTTGCAGTAATTTTATGTCCAATTGCGGATCGCTGCCTCTAAGCGGAAAACTATTTTGCACCTGATCATCTATGATCCATAAAAAACTATCATCTCTTTTGAAAGCAAGTTTAGTGCATGAACAATCACCTTTTCCTATATACCAAATAATATATCCGTTAGGATACGAAATATCCAACATATCTTCCACTAATTGCAACTCTTGGACAGAATGCATATCGTCTAATGAGACAAACAGATTGTTTAATTGGTAAAAAGGCAAAAACGGTCTATTTTTTTGAATATTGTTGATCTTGTGCTGAATATAATGGCCAAACCATTTATTGTTTGGATCTGTCAATATAAGTACACTTTGCCCTTCTATGATACGGGAAAGGGCATTGCTAACTATAGGGGTCCATTCAAAACGATACTCTTCCATCCATGAAAAGTCGGAATTTTCCTCTCTAATAGCTTGAAGTGTCCATGTTAATAACTTTTGCATACTATTATTTATCTAAACCGTAAGTATCGTGAAGCATACGGATAGCAAGCTCTCCGTATTTTTCGTCTATGATCATAGATACTTTTATCTCGCTAGTTGAGATCATTTGGATATTTATGTTATTTGCCGCTAATGCGCTAAATGCCTTGGCCGCAACTCCTGCATGAGATTTCATACCAACCCCGACAACTGACACTTTGCATACATTATTGTCAAAATCCATACTGCCTATATCATGATCAAAAGATTCCATAACCCTTTTTGCATTTTCCAATTCATTTCCCGGTACGGTAAACCCTAGATTTGTTGAACCGTCAATACCTACATTTTGGATGATCATATCTACGTTAATGCCTTCATTTGCCAATTTTGTAAAAATCTCAGCCGCAATCCCCGGTTTATCAGATACATTGCGCAAAGTAACTCTTGCTTGATTTTTATCCAACACTACTCCGCTAACCAAAACTTCTTCCATATTGTTACTCTCCTTTGTAATAAGTGTTCCTTCGTTGTCGCTAAAACTGCTTTTTGCATATAATTTAACATTCAATTTCTTTGCTAATTCAACTGAACGATTTTGAAGCACCTTGGCCCCCATTGATGCCATCTCTAACATTTCGTCATAAGAGATCGTATCTAATTTTTTTGCTTTTGGCTCTATTCTTGGATCTGTAGTATATATACCGTCAACATCGCTATAAATTTCACACGCATCGGCTTTTAGTGCTCCTGCGATCGCGACGGCCGAAAGGTCACTCCCCCCGCGGCCTAGCGTAGTTACATTTCCGTCTCTATTGATACCCTGGAACCCTGCTACTATAATTATCTTTCCTTCCTTTAAGGCTTGCTGCATTGCAGTAGGATCGATTGATTCTATTCTTGCATAAGTGTGAGTGGTATCTGTCACTATTCCGGCTTGTCTACCGCTCATCGCAACCGCATTGTAGCCCTTTGCTTGCAAAGCAATAGATAGTAATGCTGCTGTCACTCTCTCTCCGGAACTAAGGAGCATATCAAGCTCTTGTTTGGCAGGATTTGGCGTAAAGTGAGTAGCATAATCAATTAATTTATTTGTCTCTCCGCTCATGGCTGATACAACAACCACGAGATCATTGCCAGCATCTTTGGCCTTGGCAACACGATCAGCGACATTTTCAATTCTTTCCAAGCTCCCAACGCTTGTTCCGCCATATTTATGCACTATTAACATATTAAATAAATCCTTCCTTGATAAAATAATCGATCACTTTGCGATATGCTTTTCTTTTGAAATAAGTAACTTTTTTAAATAATTCTTCATAAGCTACAAATTCATATTCTTCAAATTCCGGGGCATCAAATGCCATTAAATCTATTTGCGTGTCATCCTTGAGGCGCACTAGAAAATATTTCTGTGTCTGTCCGTCAAAAGGATATCTTTTTGTTGTTTTTTTAACTTTTGGAAAATCATAAGTTATCCAATCTGGAAACTCTCCCAAAATCTCAATATTATTACAGCCTATCTCTTCTGCAAGTTCACGAAGAAGAGCTTCCCTGGGTGTCTCGGCTCCGTCTATGCCGCCTTGCGGAAATTGCCATCTGTTTTTAATACCCCTGCATTGCCCCACAAAAAATTCACATTCATTGGGATATTTGGGCGACAATATAACAGCAGCAACATTTTGGCGATAACGCTTTTTTTTATACGATATAGGACTCATATTATAACTTTATTTTTATTTAAAAAAATTTGCTTCCTTGCCGGCAAACAATATTTGGTATATTTCTGATATTATTTTATCTCATTTGTGGTTAGAATCATTTGAATTTATCAAATTAAACAAAGGCTGTTATGCTGTTATATCTTCATATTCCATACTGTGATTCCAAATGTCATTATTGTAGTTTCAACTCCTATACTCATAAGCACAATACTCAAAACAGATATATGCAAAGTATATGCATTCAATTGCAATATGAGCTAGAAAGATTCAAGCCCTCTCATAATGATATCAAAACTATTTTTATAGGCGGAGGTACTCCATCTACAATCGATCCATCATATTATCAAGATTTTTTTTCTATTATAAAACCGTATATTGATCAAAATGCCGAAATAACAGCAGAAGCCAACCCGAATTCAGCTACCGCACTATGGATAAAAGGGATGAAAGCCCTTGGTATTAATCGCCTCAGTTTTGGGGTGCAAAGTTTTGATGATGCAAAATTGCATAATTTAGGACGTGCTCATAATAAACTGCAAGCCATAGATGCCATAAAAAATGCATACGCTGAGGGATTTGAGCATATATCTTTGGATCTAATATATAATGCCAAGGGGGATACCAAAGAATTATTAAAAAAAGATATAGATACCGCTTTTTCTTTACCGATAGACCACATATCTGCATATGAATTAACTATAGAGGAAGGTACAAAATTTACAAATAATGATCGGCAAGCTAACGATACTCTTGCATTTTTTGTTGCCCAAGAGATCGCCAAAAAAGGATTTAATCATTATGAAATCTCAAATTTTGGCACATACCAATCTAGACACAACAAGGGATATTGGAATCTTGAAAATTATATCGGCATAGGTGCGGGAGCCGTGGGCTTTTTAAATGATACCAGGCTATATCCGTCAACGAATATAGATGGATATATCGCAAATCCATTGCATATCAAAGAAGAAAGATTAACCTCCAAGGAGATATTGACAGAAAAGATTTTTTTGGGCCTTAGAAGTATCATAGGAATTGAAATCTCTATATTGCCTGTCCATATCAGGCAAAAGGCAGATTTTTTGGTAAATAGCGGCAAACTCACCAAAAGTGCTACGCACTATTACAATAAAAATTTTTTCTTGAGCGATGAGATCGCACTTTATCTGATGGATTAAACTTTTTGTGATACAATAGCTTAAAAACATAAGGCATGTAGAGTATGTTTGGAATCGGTTTTGAAGAGTTCTTATTAATTATTATTATTGCAATTTTGTTTCTAGGTCCAGAAAAACTGCCAGATACAATGGTCAAAGTGGCAAGATTTATAAAAAGTGTAAAAAAAGTTATGAGTGATGCCCAACATACTCTGGAATCTGAGATGCGTATAGCAGACATCAAAGAGGAAGCTCTTAGCTATAAGAAGCAGCTTGATGAAGCAACAAATGAACTGCAAAGTTTCAAAAACCATAAAATCAATCCGACAGAAGAGATAGAAAAGGCTATGCAAAACGCCAAAAGCAGTTTTGAGCGCACAGACATCGCTGCCGGCGAGAACATAGAACCAAAAAGAGAAACCGTGACTTTTAAAAAACAATCAGCCGATAAAGAGGAAGCATAATGTTTGAAGAGATGAAACCGCATTTGGTTGAGCTTAGAAAACGCATAGGCTTATCCGTCATTGCTATTATTATAATGTTTGGTATATCTTTTTCTTTTCACAACGAAATACTCTCATGGGTTACACAACCGCTAAACGATGCTCTTGTGCATGCTTCAAACATTACCCAAAAAGCCACAGAAGGGAAAGTAACGACTCATCAGGTTGGCGGTGCATTTTTTGTGGCTTTGAAAGTTTCATTCTTTGCAGCTTTCCTTGGCGCATTGCCATTTATACTCTATCAAATATGGCTTTTTGTGGCGCCAGGATTGTATGCAAATGAAAAAAAAATGGCCATTCCTTTTGTCGTGGGAGGCTCTATAATGTTTGGAGTGGGCGTACTTTTTGCATATTATGTTGCAGCTCCTCTTGGATTTGAATTTCTTATTTCATTTGGGTCTTTTCTTTATACCCCTTTTATCAATATAGAAGATTACGTCGGCTTTTTTACAAAGATCATGATCGGATTTGGCATAGCTTTTGAATTGCCTGTGGTCGCATTTTTACTTGGTGTACTTGGAATGATTACCGATAGAACATTAATTGATTTTTTCAAATATGCTGTAGTGCTTATATTTATAGCAGCTGCCATATTGACTCCGCCTGATGTATTATCTCAACTTCTTATGGCAATTCCGCTCGTCATTTTATACGGATTGTCAATTTTAATTGTCAAGCTTGTAAATCCTGAAATAAAAAAAGAAGTATCAAATAATTCTATGCCGGCCAAAGTAGATAATGATTCTTGATCTATTGACTCAAAGCTATGATTACGAACTTCCAAAAGAACTCATAGCTTTACATCCTGCTCATCCTGCAGATAGTGCTAAACTGCTTGTTTATGATCGACGCAGCGATACAATTATTCATACTACATTTTCAAACATCTTAAAGTTCATTCCAAAAGAGTGTGCCATCTTTTTAAATGATACAAAAGTTGTAAAAGCACGTATTTTTGGCAAGAAGGCAAGCGGAGGTTCGGTAGAACTGCTTCTAAATAAGCCGTTGCCCAATAACAATTTTCTTGTAATGATCCGAGGCAAAGTAAAAGTCGGAACTAAACTTTTCTTTGAGAATGATTTGCTAGCTACAGTAACACAACTAAATAGCGACGGCAGCAGAGTGGTTGTTTTTGAACAATATAATAAAATCCTAAATTTTGAAGAGTTAATAAAAATTTTGGAATTAATCGGACATGTGCCGCTTCCGCCATATATACAAAGAGATGATACGACAGAGGATACAAGGGATTATCAAAGCCTATTTGCCGCCAAAGCAGGTGCAGTTGCAGCCCCCACTGCATCGCTTCATTTTACACCTGAACTATTTGAACTTCTAAAGCAAGAATATGAAACCCATACGCTTACTCTCCACGTAGGAGCAGGCACTTTTAAGCCGGTTGATTGCGATGAGATACTATCACATCCTATGCACTCTGAACAATTTCACATTTCAACTAATACACTTGCAATACTCCAAAGCGACAAGCCGATTTTAGCCATAGGTACAACCGTAACCAGGACAATAGAGTACTTCAATAGAACAAACATTGCTAGTGGAGAATGCGATCTGTTCTTGCATCCGCACAATAAACCACAAAGAGTAGATCATCTATTGACAAATTTTCATTTACCCAAAAGCACACTGATCATGTTGGTAGCCAGTTTTATAGGCAGAGAAAAAACTTTAGAGATATATAAGGAAGCAATATCGAAAAATTATCGTTTTTTCTCATATGGTGATACTATATTAATTTTATAAGTTATTTTTAAGATAGACTGTGCAATAATGGTTTAGCAATTTGTTAAAGACAAAGGGGAGTCTTAAAGATGAAGAATTCAAAAATTATATTGCCATTATCTGCCGTGCTGGGCATATTGCTGTTTACGGGCTGCAGCCAGAACCAGCCAAATATGCATTCTTATCAAACATTTCCAAAAAATCCCAATTACGACATTATAAAACCGCGAAAAACTCTCCAATTTAACGAAGAAAATTTAGCAAATATGATAAAAAAATTAGAAGGCAGACCTTATGTTTGGGCAGAAGAAGGTCCTTACTGTTTTGATTGTTCCGGATATTTATATTATATGTTTGGATCAATGGGCGTTGACATTCCAAGAGTAGCAAGAGAACAGATCAAATCCGGTCAACCTATTGCGATAGATGACTTGAAATTTGGTGATTTTGTATTCTTTGATACCACTAAGCGCAGAACAGGAAAAATCTCCCATGTGGGGATATATCTAAAAGATGGTTGGTTTAGCCACGCAAGCTCTGCAGATAAAAAAATTACATACGGCAATCTGTTTACAAGCAAATACTACAAATCAAGATTTAAAGGTGCTAGAAGGTACTACGAACAAAAAGGCGATACATATGTAGCATTTCAGCCTAAAATGCAAGATTATTTAGCTGGAGCTGTTCAAACAAAAACTGTAACTAAGCCTGCCATAGTTGCAAGGACAAAAGAGGCTGAGCCTATTACGGTAGCTCTAGCCCAAAACAATCAAGCTAGTTCTGCAGTAAATGATATCAAAATAGACATGTCCATAACAGAAAACACATCAACCGATACACCAAGAGCATCGGATGAAGAATTACAAAAAGAGAGCTTGTCAACACAAGAAACAATCGCCACGCAAACTGCTGCAACTGATTTAGATGAAATCGATACAACAACACAGAAACCTGATGAATCTAAAGTTGATAAAAAAGCAGATAAAGGCTATTATGTTCAAGTCGGTAAATTTCAACATAAACCTGACAAAGGATTTCTTAAAAAAATCACATCTAATGGCTATGCATACACCATCGTACCGATATCAGAAAATGGAAAAACTGCATCTAAACTGCTCATAGGGCCGTTTAATGATAGAAATGATGCCAATAATACTCTAATTTCCGTCAAAGAAAATATAGTCAAAGAAGCATTTGTAACAAAAGTTAGTTCATAAAAAATGAGTCTATGAAATTAGCATGTATTGATGTAGGGCTTAAACGAATCGGGATTGCTATTTGTTTGGATAATAAAATTATTTTACCTCAAAATGCAATTTTAAGAAAAAATCGCAATCAAGCGGCAAGAGATATTAAATTATTCTTAAACGAATGGGAGATAGAAAAACTCATCGTAGGGCTTCCGCTTCATGGAAGCAGCAGTGAAGAGATGGGCAGAAGGGTCAAACACTTTGTGTCATTATTGGAACTTGATAACATAGAGATCGTTTATCAAGATGAACAAAATTCAAGCCTTGAAGCAAAAGAACGTACAGCTGGAGTATTTAAGCACTCCAAAGACGGCCGCATAGATTCTATGGCCGCTTCGATTATATTGGAAAGATATTTGAAAAAATAAAAATTTGGTGCAAATAATATTATTCTTGGCATTGCCTAAGGTTTTCAACTTGCAAAAGATAATTGCTTATCATTTGCAAACATATCTTGTCGACTTTATTCTTTTATTTTACCGCCGTACCATTTGCGCAAACGCAGATCAAGCGGTGCAAACACATAGTATATAACAGGCACGACCAAAAGAGTAAGTATCATAGAACTCAAAAGTCCGCCTATAATAGATATTGCCATCGGAGATTTTACTTCGCTGCCAACTTCGCCGCCAAATGCTAAAGGCAACATTGCAAATATCATAGCCATAGTTGTCATAAGTATAGGGCGAAGTCTTTTTTCTCCAGCTTCTATAAGTGCTTCATCAATTTTTTTGCCATTTTCAACCGCATGGTTAGCAAAGTCTACCAAAAGTACGGCGTTTTTTCCAACCATTCCCATGAGAAGCATAAACCCTATCATGACAAACAGACTAAAATGGTTTCCGCTCAAAAAGAGTGCCAAAAGAACTCCAGTGATACTTAACGGCAATGCTACCATTATAATAAACGGCTGCACTAGCGATTCATAAAGAATTGCCAAAATAATAAACATTAATATAATAGATAAAAACAATGCAGCACCGAATGCACTGGCTGTTTTTTGCATCTCTTCAGCAAATCCCACAAAACGATAACTCACGCCTTTAGGCATTAAAGTATCTATTTTTGCCTCAGTATATTGAACCGCACCATTCAAATCAAGTCCGAAAAGATCTGCAAAAACAGTCACCTGTCTTTCCCTGTCTGTTCGGTTTATGCTTGCTAGAGTATTTTCCAGTTTAACATCTATCAAACCATCTAAAAATACAAGTTCACCTGTAGTTGATGAACGAATTTGAAGCATTTTAATGTCTTGTAATGATTGCCTGTAATCATCTGGTACACGTAAGACAATATTGTATTCTTTACCATCATCTTCTAATTGTGCTATTTCAATTTCTCCAGAATATGCAGAGGTGATCAAAGATGAAATAGCCCTTGCGCTTACACCCAGTTTTGCAGCCTGTTCTCTTAAAATTGTAATTGTCAACTGCGGCTTGGCATCATCTAGATTACTATCGATATCAACTAAACCTTTTTTTTGTGAAAGATAATTAATAAGATTATTTTTTGCAACCACCAAACTTTCCAATGAATCTGATTTGAGTACTATTTGATAAGGCACGCTAACACCAGTGCCTTTAATATTAGGTGTAGCTGCTACAGATATAAAAAGTTTCTTTTTATACGGTTTTAATCTATCCCTGATTGACTGTATAATATCCTCTTGATTTAAGCTTCTTTGGTCTTTTTCTTTTAGCTTGACATATATTAAACCTTTATGAATTTCCCTAGCTGTGCTGTAACCGATTCCAAGCGTCGTATAAAGTACGTTTTTATCTTTTTTGACTTCGTTCTCTATGATAGTACACTCTTTTTTCATCTGCTCCAATGATATACCGGCAGGTGCTTTTATTTGGATCTCGAATTCACTTTTATCTTCTTTTGGCATAAAATCCATACCAATTTTCGGGAAAAGTGACAAAGATGTAATAAATAAAATCAAGACAAATAGAAGGGTTTTTTTTCTGTTTCTAAGTACGGTTCTTAATAGACCTTCATATTTTTTTTCTATCCATTGAAAAATATGTTCTGTTTTACGATGCCACGCACTCTCTTTATTATTAAGCACCCTGGCACTCAAACTCGGTATCAAACTAAGTGCGACAGTATATGATATAATGATCGCAAATCCGACTGTCATAGCAAATGAGTTAAAAAATCTGCCTACCATTCCACCCATAAATGAAACAGGTATAAAAACAGCTAGCAGCATTGCTGATATTGCAAGTATTGCGAATGCTATCTCTTTTGTACCTTCTACCGAAGCAGTAAATTTATCCATTCCCTGTTCGATCTTTTTGTGTATGTTTTCTATGACCACTATCGCATCATCTATAATGACACCAATAGCTAGAGTAAGTCCTATCATTGTCATTTTATTGAGATCATATCCCATATAATCCATCAAAGCAAATGTACCGATTATGGATACCGGTATGGATACTGCCGAAACCAACGTAATAGTAAAATTTCTCAAAAATACAAATACGATTATTGCAGCGAGAAAGGCACCGTACATCAAGTCAAACTCAACCGAATGAAGAGAATGCTCAATATAAGCTGATGTATCATTGAGAACTTCTATACCAAACTTATCTCCGGCCATTTGTTTGATCTCCGGTAAGCGTTTTTTAACTAGATCGATTATCTCAATAGTATTTTCACCGGATATTTTTTGCACTTCCAGCATTACGCCGCGAGTGCCGTTGTAAGATGAAAAACTTTTTGGGTCACTAAGACTATCTTCCACACTTGCTACATCACTGAGTCTAACCCCGTCTTTTATCATTATATTTTTAAGATCTTCTACATTTAAAGCATCGCTGTTGGTTTTTAAAACCAACTCTTGAGCAGTATTTACAAGCTTCCCTCCGGCAGATCTAATATTTTCATTTAATAGGATATTGTAAAGATCGGACACACTCATCCTGTGTTGACTCAATAAAAATGGATTTGGCAGTATCTTTATCTCTCTATCTTGATAGCCTATGATATTAATACCGCCAACTCCGCTAATTTTTTGCAAAGCAGGTTTGACCTTTTCATCAGCAAAAAGCATGAGTTCTTGCGGGGTACTTTGTTTAGCAGTTACAAATATATTGATAATAGAAGCCCCTCCTACATCAAGCTTGCTAACAAGCGGTTTTTGAGCATCTATGGGCAATACTACAGTTGACACTTTATCACGTACGTCATTTGCAGCTTCTTCTATATTACGTTCCAATAAAAACGTAACCATAACAACAGAAATACCGTCACTGCTGGTAGAAGATATCATATCTACTCCTGCTATTTGCGATACTGATTCTTCTATCTTGTCTGTTACTTGAGACTCCATAGTTGTCGGGTCTGCACCGGGATAAACCGTCTTGATAGTAACTATTGGAAAATCGACATTTGGATAAAGCGCAATCGGCATACTTCGAAATGCAAGCCAGCCAAAAATCATCAATGTAAATGCATACATTAATGTTGCAATTGGTCTATTTATAGCTAATTTATACATCTAGTTTCCTGCCATGATCGTGCCTGCACCAAAGAGTCCAGATGGCATATCTTTGATATAGGCTTCAGCTATTATCATTTGTGTTTTTTCGTCGATAGTAGGATATATTTTTCTTATAGTAGCTTTATATTTGGTCCCTTTACCGCCTATTTGAAAAATATATGATTGTCCGACTTTAACAACCTTATAATATCTAGCATCATATTTTATGATCAACTTCATAGGCCCTACACTTTGCATTTTAAATGCCGGAGTAGCTGCTTGGGCTGTTACAACATCTCCCTCTTCTATAGTTTTAGCAGTAATAACACCGCTAAAAGGTGCTTTTAATACCGTTTTATACAAAACTGATTCATTATACTTAAGCTGGGTTAACGCATTCTCTTTTTTTAATCTATACGAATCAAGCTGTGCAGCATTAATGTAATCTTTTACCTTGGCATATCGTTCATACTCTGATGTTGCAAATTTTGCTTGCGCTCTAGCCGTAGCAGTAAGAGCTACCAGGTCTTCATTATGCAGTGTAGCCAATGTATCCCCTTTTTTTACCTCAGAGCCTACATCTACATATATTTTTTTAACTATACCACTACTGCTAAAAGCTAACTTGGCACTTTTTTGAGCCGTGGTTTCAAATGTTGCAAACACGCCTGCTGCTTGAACACAAGCTATTGATACAGCAATTAATGCAATAATTTTTTTCATTTAATATACTCCTTTGGATTTTTTCCTGCAAAATAATAGTATAGCGATTTGGCTATTTCGTAATCATACAGTGCTGATTTGTATCGAGACATTGTGGCACTATGGGCATTAAGTGCGTCTAGATAAGCTACATTGTCGGCCAAACCTGCTTCGAATTTCTTAGTTACTATTTCATATGTACTTTGAGTAGCTTTTAGTGCGCTTGTAGTACTTTTAATTTGACTTTTCATAGTATTAAGCCTTTCTTTTGCAAGCCTATACGCACTCTCTTGATCCCTTTGAGAACCCAATTGCTCCTCTTTTAGAGCCAAACTTTGCAATTCGATCGCCTCTTTTTGTCTAAGTATTTGTCCACCGTCAAATATACGCCAATTAGCAGTGATCATAAGTGTATTTTTCTTATCAAGCAAAAAATCTCCACTTCCAGGTACCATATCATCATACTTTAAAACCGTATATGTGTTTTGAAGACTAATTTGAGGTATATGGGCAGACAAAACTGATCTTGCACTGTCTTGGACAGAGTTTGCTTTTGCCTCAAGAAGTTTTGTTTTATCATATGTCTCATAAGTCAAATCTTCTGACGGATCTACCAAATTGGCTTCTGATAATACATCAAATGTCATACCGCTTTGTGTTTTTAAAGATTCTTCTTGTTCTTTTAAGGCGAAGGTCGTACTGTCAATAGTAAAATTATTATCATCAAATGCTGCTTGAAGTTTATCCACATCATCACTTGTCGCAAGTCCGGCAGCCACAAAACCCTTAGCTCTTTCTATCTGGTAGGATAGCTCTTTTGATTTCATATTTAATACCACCAGATTTGCTTGAAGTTTATGAATTGTGAAATAACGGTTTATAATATCTAGCACGACATTTTTGGCAAATGCCTCTTTTTCAAAAATAGATGCTTGATAATCCCATTTTTTTGAAGAAACAAGTGCACTTTTTTTGCCTCCGTCATATATATCTAATCCGGCAATTACGTAAGCACTCTGTGTCTGACCAGGTGTTACTATGCTTACCGGATCATTTTTTTGGTAATTAGCCCCAAGATCAACGGTCGGAAAATAGGCTCTCTTTTGAGCTTCTAGATCTTCTCCTTTTGCCATTGACTTATAAGTATATGATTTGATAGCAGGATGATAATCCATCGCACTATTTAACATGGTTTTTAAATCAATTTCATTGGCATTTACCAAGCATTGCAAAAGCAATATGCCGATCAAAATATTTTTTCTCATTATTCCTCCTGTAAAACAATATCGTTAAAAATTGAATTTATAAATTTATCGATCTCTTTTTTGGCCTCTACTTGCCCTAGCGCCACATCAACGATCAGCCCCGTATGAAAATATCGGATCATAGGTATCAACAACTTGGCATTTTGCTGCAACTCCTTCTTTTCTATGCCTTGCTCAATAATTTTATGCAGGACTTCTTCAAATCCATCACGGCAATTATTTCTAAATTCTATAATCCCCGACGATCCGCCGCTAAGAGCAATAGATAAGAATTCTTGATAAATAATAAGTTCTTTGTTATAATTTTTTGAAAATACCAATAGCATAAAATATTCCAACTTTTCACGGCTGGTAAGCGTATCATCAACTACTACTTTAGCTAAATCCTCTTGAAATTGATCTATAAAAAGAGTTATGATCTCAAAAACTATCTCATCTTTATTTGTAAAATACTCATATATGGTACCTTTGCCGATACCTGCGACTTTAGCGATCTGCGAAACTGTAAGATTTTTGATACCATGTTCTAGCAACAACCCTTTGCATGACAGTGCAATTAAGCGGCGTTTTTCTTTTTTGTCGACAACTATTGCCATAGCTCTCCTTTTTTTGACCGACCGTCGGTCAATATTGTGTCGACGTAAATAATAACCAACTTTTCCTTATATTACGCAAAATATCTTTGTCTTTTTTCTTCTTTCATTTTATGATTATCCGTCATGATAAAGCCTTCTATAACCCCATGCAATTTATCATTTTGACTAAAATCAAAAAAATTCACTCCGCCTTCTTTATAAAGCTCCGGATATTGTTTAAAAAGTGTAGGAATTTTTACATTTAAATGTTTTAAATATTGTTTTAATACAACTAAGCCATCTTTATATGACAATCCGTTAAAAAGTTTGTCAAGCTTATCTCTATCCTCGTTTGATATATAAAATTTTGTTTTTGCTTTCATCATTGGAATATCAGAAGCAAAATATTTGGAATAAAAATAGACAATGGCCGTAGCAGCCTTTATCGGCATATCTGCATTGATAGTGACAATTCCGTAAGTGTATCTTAGCTGCGGATTCATTTCGAGATATTTAGCTATACCTTTCCATAAGTTGTCCAAGGCAATCGAACCCCAATATTTTGGTTGAACAAAACTTCTGCCCACCTCCATTGATTCATCTAAATATTGCTCAAATTGTTGATCAAAATAACACAAATCATATGTATAAAGTGCATCCATTCCTCTGCTGGCAATTATCTCATGACATAGTCCCAATCTGTATGCGCCGACAATTTCGAGCTCTTCATCGTTCCATAGTATCAAATGTTTATAATAATTGTCATACATATCATTATCGCAACATGTTTTCGTTCCGCCGCCGATTGCCCTAAATGAAATTTCACGTAAACGTCCTAGCTCTTTTATCAAAAACGGCGTCTTTGCAGCATCAGCAATTACTAAAGTCTTTCCATCTTTTGTTTTAGTTAGAAAATCGGTATTTTTTATCTCTTCTTTTAGGAGTTTTGGATTAACAGGAGATGCTATTGTTGTTTCTGTGTTTAAAACTTCTTTTTCTTTTGTTCCCAGTGTATATAGATGATCATAAAACTTTTTGACGTAAGTGTTTAAATCTATATTTTTATCGCTAAATGAAGATACAGGAATAATTTTGCCGATATTTAAATGAAGAGTTTTAAATTTACCTGCTATAGCAAATTCCCTAGGAAGCATCAGGCCGCTTATTTTTTTAGGCAAGATCATGGAGACCAGATAAAATAAAGTACTGTTTCTGCCCTCTATTTTGACAGGCAAAATTGGAGTAGACGTTTTTTGGGCAATTTTTAAAAAACTCGGTTTCCACTCGAAGTCTTTAATCCCCTTTAAAGAAAGCCTGCTTACTATTCCTGCCGGAAATATAACAACAACCTCTCCGTTTTCCAATGCTTTATATACACTTTCCAGGCTGCTTTTAGTAATAGCACCGGTAATATTATCAACGGGGATAATAATATCGGATGCCTGTTTTACCCCGATCAACATACTATTTACCAAAAGCCTTACTTTTTTGTTTTCTCTATGATTGGCAATAAGCTCAACTAAAGAAAATGCGTCCGAAGCTCCTGTTATGTGATTTGCGATCACAATGAGACCGCCTTCTGAAGGGATATTTAATAATTCATTCGGCTTTACGGTATATTCTATATTTAAATTTCTAAGCATACTGCTTACATAATCATTTCCTCTTACAAAATGATTTTTTTTATATATATCATTGAAATCTTGTTCGTGAAATAATTTTTTTAAAAAATAGATGACTATATGCTGAATAGACTTGGGTGATCGTTGAAATTTGGGAAATTTATTATAAATTGCATTTGATACATTAAGCATTTGACCCCTTTAGTTTGGCTCTTAATTTTTGCACCCTGTCATGTGCGTTGTTGATCTCATCCATACTTATCTCTTTTTTTGCAAGCAAATCTTTAACTATATCGACAAACATTTTAGGTGTAACTGCATTTTTTGGATGCAGCTGATTACCGAACAGCAATATATCATTGCCTGCTTTGATCGCCAATTTGATAGTTTCTCTTAAAGTGTATTTTTTCGTAATAGCTCCCATTTGCAAATCATCAGTGATTACCGCCCCTTTATATCCGAGCTTCTCCCTAAGCAATTTGGTTATCGTTGCGTGAGACAAACTAGCCGGATGATCTGGATCTAATTTTGCATTAAACACATGAGCGACCATGACACTATCAGCCTTATTTGACAATATTTTATAAGGTTCAAGCTCGATTTCGCTCCAAGTGTTCGTTACATCTACGTACCCTTTATGAGTATCTCCTAGCGATGAACCATGGCCCGGGAAATGCTTAATGGATGTCAATACACCCTCTTTATGCATTTCGTCAATGAATAAATTTGCTTTATGAGACACTTTTGCCGGATCTTCGCCATATGAGCGGCCAAGTTTATAAATAATATAATTATCTTTATTTAGAGCCAGATCAACCACGGGAGCAAGGTCATAATTGAAACCTGCATTTATAAGTTCTTGTGCCATTGAATGATAAATTTTTCTTGTTTGCTCGTCATTCATATCTGCTACACTTGCCGCACTTGGAAATTTGCCATAAAATCCACGAGTGCTTTTTAGTCTTTGTACTTTGCCGCCTTCTTGATCTGCAGAGATCAATAAATTGTGTTTTGGCGAACAAGCTTGTAATTCTTTTGCTAAAGCAGCTGTTTGTTCTTTGGAAACTATATTTTTTGGCTTATCTTTATCGACAGGGTTATAATCAAATAAGATCACTCCATTCAAATCATACTTAGCAATATCGCGACAAATTTGACTTGACGGCGATGCGCTTGTCCCGACAAAACCTACCATCAGCATTGAGCCGATCTTATGGTCCAATGAATCTCCCAATGAAAAACTTACTGAAATGAGTACGACAAGAATCGATTTTATAAATTTAAACTTCAATTTAAACACCTTTCGAAAAGATTTATAATAATTATAGAATAACATTACTTTAATTTTTACAATTTTACTTTTTTTTCATTACAAAATTGATACAATAAGGAAAAGTATCATTAATTATATTTGTATTGATACCTTTTAATTTCAATAAGGCTGCAAAATGAAAAAAATATTAGTATTTATAATATCTGTACTTATCTTATCCGTTTTAGCTCAAGCAAAAGAAAATACAAATTTTACTTTTACAGATACAAACGGTAAAGTTTATCATGCTAAAGGCATCGATGAGGGATTAATAATCAATGAACTTAAGAATAAAATAGTTTTTCTTGAGTTTTTTGGGCACAAATGTCCCCCCTGTTTAGCTTCCATTCCTCATTATAAAAATTTGCAAACAAAACATAAAAACAATATAGAAGTAATAGGGATAGAAGTTCAAGGGTTCAATAATGCTGAATTAAAAGCTTTTGCTAAATCAAAAGGCATAAATTATCCAACCGTTGCTCAAGAAAAGGCAGGTTATTTTGTCAGCTATATAGCCCAAAGAGCAAATTGGACCGGAGCCATACCGTTTTTAGTAGTAGTAGATAAAAGGGGGGTTGTTCAGTTCATACAAGCAGGTATGATAACTCCTGCCGGAATGGAAACCATCATCAAAGAGTTATCTAAATAAGCTTAACTCTTCCTTCGCTTACAATGATCTGGCCGCAAAGTTCAGCTTCATATATTCGTTCGCCGAATTTGGCGACTGCGTCATCCAATATAGGATTTTGCTGACAAAAATAGAAAAAATCATCTTTATCAATAGAGGCATTTTGCGGAGCATTGCCGTATGACGAAGCAAAAGCTTCTATATTCGATATGATAGAGGCCTTGCCCTCTTGCAAAAGCTTGTTTGTTCCTTCACTCTCTCCTAGCCTTTGAGGCAAAACAAAGATCTTTTTCCCCATTTTTTGAGCATATTCCACTGAACGCATTGAGCCGCTGCCACAAGCAGCTTGCGTTACTATCAATACTTCTCCCAAAGCAACGACTAATTCATTTCTGAGTACAAAGCTCCAATTTGTAGCTTTAAAATCCGGTTCAAACTGACTGATCAGCATCCCTTGCTGTTCTATAGCTTGCAATATTCCTTTGTTGACTGCAGGATAATATACATCTATACCGCTAGCCAATACTGCTATGGTATTATCCATGCCGGCCCCTTCGTGCGCAATAGCATCAACCCCCATCGCTCCGCCACTCACTATACAAACTCCTCTTTTTGATAATGCTTGGGCTAGAGTATAGGTATATTGTTTTGTATATGGGGTCGGCAAGCGGCTTCCAACGATAGATACTTTTGGACGTTTTAAAAGAGAACTATTGCCTTTGTAATATAGATTTTTAGGATAACTTGCCATCGATACAAGTTCTGAAATTTCTTCTGATATTATCTGCGGCATAAAATTCCTTTTTTAGAATTATGCCATATGCATAAAGAACGGATCAAATAAATGTCAAAATGAAATATTTAAAGATATTAACAAATTTTTCGTATAGAAAGTGTGAAAATTTTATCATATACCTGCTTTTTTAAATACATCATCTATATTAAGTTTGATCCAATTTTGATCCATCCACTCTTCCGGTCGCACCTCAACACCTTGAATCAAAACTCCAAAATGAAGGTGATCTCCTAACGCTAACCCGCTTATACCTGTTGTGGCTATCACATGATCCGCATGAAGTTCCGTGCCCTCATTAACGAGTATTTCATTGCAGTGGCCATATATTGTATAAAGTCCCATTCCGTGGTCAATTACTGGCATATTGCCATATATTCCATTATCTCCGACAAAAATAACCCTTCCTGCATTTGTCGATACAATCGGGGCATTTTTAACACTCGCAAGATCAATCCCGGCATGATAAGAGTGCGATATCTCTTTTTTTGTTACAAGGTCATAATAATAGTGTCTTGAGTCGCCAAAACTTGCAACCTTTGCTCCATTTTTTAAAGGATAAAAAGGTTTGACGCTCCATTTGTTTATAATATTTTGATTGACACCAAACGTTTTGTGAGCTATAAGCTTCTCGTTGGCTATTCTCATTGTTTCATTGACTAATCGAAATCGATCAATCTTATCTGTAACAATATCAGCTTCTTGGCTTGTAGATGCAAGTTGAGCTATCTTGCCGTCTATAAAACTATCACTTACTTTAATCCAGGAAACATCATATTGTTTACTTTTTATATAAAATGGAATATGAACTTGAGAAATATTTTTTGCTTTATCTAGCGCTGTGACATGTGCTGAAAAATCCTGCTCTAAAAAAGGCCATGCAATCAAAGCTGCATAGTAGCCCTCTTTTTTATAAGGAGCAGCCTTGAACTGCTTTGTACCGATATCAACATATACACTCTCTAAATTTGCGTCATTTGCTTTAAATACGACAAATGCGCTTCCTCCTTGAGTGATAGAATATGAGTTTGCTAGCAGCTCGATATGAGGTCTTTTTGTGTCAACATTAATATCAACGATCTTCGTTGCCTCGTTGCCTCTAAAAAAATTCCAATAACTTGTATCCGTAGCGACAATTTTTAACTTTAGATGCTTTGCTTCTGAATCCAGTATGCCTTTTGGGTAAAGTGCATTAAGATTCTTATTGCGACTATTTGGAGCAAAGCCGCCTTGAGAAAGAACTACTTGTGTCTCGTTATCACTCATAATAAGCTTGAAGCTCTTGAGTGCCATATTATCTTTCACGGCTATAGCGATTGGTTTATTTGTATTCCAATAGATTACATCAGCAACATCAATCTTTGGGGCAACCCTTTCAAATTGTGGAGAGAAATATATAAAAACTCCGCCCCCTACAAACAATAACAAAAAAAGTATAGTTATAAATTTTTTCACGAATAGCCCTTTATTTTGATAAGATTTATGATTAAAATAATGCCAAAAATGAACTTTGGTTGAAGTAAAGCGAGAATATATTTGGCATTATATTTCAATGGAACTAAAGAAATCACGCTGAAGATCTTAGCACAATACAATAATGTTATTTTGTTTAGTTTGGTGTAGATTTGAGTGTTTGGGCGAAGGAGGCTACAAATAGTAGCTGACTATGGTTTATCACTCAAAGATATAATTGATATACTGATTTTGATTTTAATTTTTGTTTAGTTTGCTATAGATTTGGGTGTTTGGGCAAAAAATTGGTTTGACAGAGCGACTAGTCGCGAGAGCTGTCTGCTGAAGACCTAATTTGGAGCTTTGCTCCAAATTTGAGAATTATTTAATTGGTCTCTTGGTCTACTATTTTATTAGCCTTGATCCAAGGCATCATCTCTCTAAGTCTTCTGCCTGTAACTTCAACAGGATGAGCTTTGAGATTGTTTCTCTCTGCATTCATTCTTGGGTAGCCTGATTGTCCTTCAAGTATGAAATCTTTAGCAAATTTACCATTTTGGATCTCTTTAAGAACTTCTCTCATAGCTCTTTTTGATTCTTCATTGATAACTCTAGGTCCTGATACCATATCACCGTATTCAGCAGTATTTGAGATAGAGTAACGCATATCCGCAATTCCGCCTTCGAAGATTAGATCAACGATAAGTTTCATCTCATGAAGACATTCAAAATATGCCATTTCAGGCGGGTATCCTGCTTCAGTAAGAGTCTCAAAACCGGCTTGAATAAGCGCACTCACACCGCCGCAAAGAACTGCTTGCTCACCAAAAAGGTCAGTTTCTGTTTCATCTTTGAATGTAGTTTCGATAATACCTGTTCTTCCGCCTCCGATAGCACTTGCGTATGAAAGAGCCAATGCCTTTGTAGTACCGCTAGGATCAGCATGAATAGCGATAAGATCAGGGATTCCTCCGCCTTTTACAAATTCACTTCTAACAGTATGTCCAGGAGCTTTTGGAGCTATCATAGTTACATTGATATCCGCTCTTGGGATAATTCTTCCGTAATGAATGTTAAACCCGTGTCCGAACGCTATAGTAGCACCCGTTTTGAGATTTGGCTCGATCTCTTTTTTATAAACTTCAGCTTGAGATTCATCAGGAAGCAATATCATAACCACATCAGCTTTAGCAGTTGCTTCGCCAACGCTATATACTTCAAAACCCTTTGCAGCGGCTTTGCCCCAAGACGCACCGCCTTCTTTGAGTCCGATTATGACTTTTACGCCACTATCTCTAAGGTTTTCTGCATGTGCATGACCTTGGCTTCCAAAGCCGATCATTGCAACTGTTTTAGATTTGATGATATTTAAATCACAATCTTTATCATAATATACATTGAGCTGTGCCATCACGCTCTCCTTTTGCTCTAAAAAATTTGAGCGATTATAACCAAATCTTACTTTAATTTTTCATATTTTAAGACAATACAACCTCAGGACCATATTGGTTATCCCCGGATTGCGGCTTTTGGACAAAAAATATAATCAATATAATTGCTCCTAAAATAGGAATCAAACCAAGCAATTGCCACCAACCGCTTTTGCCTATATCGTGCAAGCGGCGAGCTCCCACCGCTAGGGATGGCAGCAATACTGCTATAATGAATATTGTAAAAATATACCGCTATCATCTATAACGGAGGATACAATACCTCCTAATGTTGTAAAAAGCGCAAACCACCAATATTCAGAACGAGAAGCTCTGCCGTCAAAATTACTGTAATTGTTAAAACAAGTAGAAATAGATTCAGAAAAAGTCATTGCAAATCCTTTGAATTATATTACTATATAATTATACATCTATTTTTTTGATTTGTATACATTAAAATTGATAATTCACGATTTATTCTCTATTTTTGATATAATTACAGTTGCAAATTGCAAATATATTTTAATAATTAATGGAAAGATAAAATGGAAAAATTAAAAACATATATATTGATGATAGGGCTTACTCTGATATTTATTTGGTTCGGCAGTATGATCGGCGGCAAAAACGGGATGCTGATAGCTTTTGTGATAGCTGTGGGGATGAATTTTTATGCATATTACTACAGCGATAAGCAAGTGCTAAAACACTACCATGCAATACCTGTAGACAAAGGAAGTGCCAGCGGACTATATGAAATAGTAGAAAGGCTGACTAGAAGAGCTAACTTGCCTATGCCGGCACTCTATGTTATCCCTGATCAAGTTCCAAATGCTTTTGCAACAGGGAGAAATTATGACCATGCCGCTGTTGCAGTCACGGAAGGATTGCTAGAACTTTTAAACCCGAAAGAAGTAGAAGCGGTCATAGCACATGAACTCAGTCACGTAAAACATTACGATATGCTTATAGGTACCGTTGCTGCTACTATAGCCGGAGCAATTGCGATGCTTAGTAATTTTGGAATGTTTTTTGGAGGCAACAATCAAGAAGAGAGGCCAAACCCGATAGTGATGATAGCTCTAATGATCATTATGCCTCTTGCTGCTAGCTTAATACAAATGACCATTAGCAGAAATCGTGAATTTATGGCGGATGAAGGAGCTGCACGCATGACAGGACATCCTGAATGGCTTCAAAATGCTTTGAGAAAATTAGATAACTATGCTCATAGAGCTGTTTTGCATGATGCACAACCTCAAAATGCTCATATGTTTATCATAAATCCATTTTTAGGCCTTGGCGGATCAGTAAGACAACTCTTTAGTACTCATCCTACCACAGAACAAAGGATCGCAAAACTAGAAGCGCTCAAATAAAGTGTGATATAATCCATTTTATGAAGCATAAAACAACCGATTCGTCTCAAAAAACTGCCGCTTGCAAAGAAGTGGTCCGTGCGAGCAAAGAAGCAGCCGATACCAATATCATAGAGTATCGCGTTTCTCTTGCTAGAATCAATAAATATGGTTTCTCTTCTGCTATAAAATACCTTAACTTGGAGGACATATAATGTCTCCTTTTGCACTTCAAATTACACTTGGCTGCCTGATCTCCGACATAGAACCGGAAAATTTAAACGCCTTTGAAACACTTCAACGCATGGGTGCTTTATCGCAGGATACATCCGGGCTATTCAAACTTTCCAGCCTTTATCGTATAGGAACGCTCTATATGGGCAAAGACGGCAGAGGATATGTTGAGGCCATGCAAAAATCAGAAGCTGACTTGTTAATAGAGCCCGAACATTTGGACAATGCAAAACATGGCGATGTAGTAGTAGCCAAACGGATCATAGCCAGACGAGGCAGATCCAGCGGTAAGATAGTGTTGGTAGCACAAAATGCACATCTTTATACACTCGCTTATACACACAAAGACGAAGCTGGTAATTTTCTCATTTTAGATCTTCGTACCAATGAACCTACAACTGCCTGGATGGAAGGCTTGGATCTAAAGATACTTGAGCTTGGCAGTGTTCTCAAGATAGATGTAGATACAAATAAAACAATAGAGATATTGGGAAATCTAAAGGATCCCAAAGTTGACGAGAAAATATCACTGGCTCTTTTTGAGAGAGAAGATGAATTTCCGCAAACCTGCTTGGACCAAGCAAAAAACACGCCTTTAGAAGTCCGCAAAGAAGAGTACAAGGGCCGTGTGGACCTGACGCATTTGGATTTTTGCACAATAGATCCGGTAACTGCAAAAGACTTTGACGATGCTATCTATTTTGACACCGATGAATATATTTTATATGTTGCAATAGCCGATGTAAGCCATTATGTAGAATATTTCTCTCCTATAGATCAAGAGGCTAAAAAAAGAGGATTTACCACATATCTGCCGCACAAAGCTTTTCCAATGCTGCCAAGAGAACTAAGCGAAAACCTATGTTCGCTCAAACCGCGCGTTGACAGATTGGCTTTCGTTTCAAAGATCACGCTTGATAAAAAAACTCTGCAACCTACACATGAGGAGTTTTTCGAAGCAGTAATTCATTCCAAGCATAGATTTAATTATGATGAAGTAGATAAATTAATTGCAACAAATGGGGCGCTAGCGGAGGGGGTAATATCTCGCTTATGGCAAAATTTGTCCAAATTATACAAAATTACGATCGAACTAAGAACAAGAAGGCTCAAAAAAGGTTTTGATTTCCGCACAGAGGAGATGAAACTGACGATAGATAATGATCATCTGCTTGTCAAAACACAAGTCGAAACAGGTACGCCGTCACACTCGCTCATTGAAGAGTGTATGCTGTTAGCCAACCAGGCAGCTGCAAAGAGATTTACAGGTGAAAATGACGGAATATTTCGTGTGCACGAACCTCCGCAACTATCCAAGCTGGAAGAACTGCTAGGAGAACTGGCAACCATCGGCCTTTATGCAGATCAATATGATGATGCACCTTCTTGCATACGAGCTATTCAAAAAGAAGCACTTGCCATGGGACTTGCAAGCGAAGTGGATGATATGATAATAAAATCCCTAAAACAGGCAAGCTACAGCCCGGAGAATATCGGCCACTTCGGGCTTGGATTTAGCCACTATAGCCACTTCACATCTCCTATCAGGCGATACAGCGATCTCATACTCCATAGGCTCATAAAAACTCAGCTTGACAATGATGAGCAAGAAAGAGAGTATCTATTGCGCAATATAATTCAATTATGTGCCAGAGTAAGCGAATTAGAGAGAAAAACAACTAAAACAGAGTGGGATTTTAGAGACCGCAAATTTGCCAGGTGGGTGCTTGGACACAAAAATGAGATATTTGAAGCTCACGTCATCAAGGCCGGAGAGAGCGCAAAAGCTATCTTAGATACCACAATAAACGGTGTTGTAGTAAATATCAAAGGTGACGGTTTATTGCTTTTTGACAAAGTAAAAGTAGCAATTACTGAAGTTAGTCTAGCACAAGCTGTCATAATGGCTACGGTCGTAGAAAAAATATCCAAAGAGATAACGGAGCTTTAGTGTATCAAAAAGAGTTTGAACAAATTCTCCAAAAAAGATTACCAAAGGCTCTCTTGGCTTATGGAGAAAATCAATACGCCCTTGAGGGGTATATCTCAAAATATATCACTGAACTTGATGTCAAGGAAGATCTGCTTAAATTATACTTTGATGAATATAATTTCGAACAGGCAAAAACATATTTAGCTCAAAACTCGCTCTTTGGCGGTATAAATCTGCTTATAATCAAACACGACAAGGCAATACCCAAAAAAGAACTTGAAACATTGCTGGAATTGGTCAAAAAAAATAGTGACAACTATTTGCTATATTTATTTTATGGGGTACAAAAAGATATCAAATCAAATGCTGCATTATTTCGCAGCGATGACGCTATAGAAGTAAGACTGTTTGAGCCATCGGTACGCGAGAGTATCACTATTTTGCAAAAAAAAGCCAATGAACTTCAAATACAGATCGATCCTTATGCGCTAGAACATTTGATTATGGTACTGAATAATAACTTAATGTTATGCAGCAATGAACTTGAAAAGCTATCTACTCTTAGTAGGCCAATAAGTTCAAAAGATATAGATGATCTAGTATATTCAGACGCTCCCTTGGGGGTAGAAAAACTGCTCATGGACCTTTGTAACAAAAAACCTATCTCAAATACCATAAATACACTTTTGGAACTTGGGGAAGATGCTGTATATCTTTTGCGTTCAACACAAATGTTTATGAATCAGATACTGTTATTTCAGGCTTATATAAAAATTAACGGTAATGTAAATTCAGCTGAGATCTTAGGCTACAAACTTCCAAAGCAGATAGAAGAGCAAAAAGCTGCACTTGCAAGCCGGATCAAGTCATCATCTTTGCTAAAAACCCTAGAGCATCTCCTTCGCAGCGAACTTGAGATCAAATCCGCGCCAGCTCCGCAAAAAGAGACACTGCTATATGGAATGTTCATAAAGCTGCAAAGCTATCTATAAGCATAGTTAGCATATAATATTTGTTCCAAATTCTTGCTCATAGTTTCCAAAACTCAATAGGGTGTGAAGCTATGGGCTACAAAACCAAAGGAAAAAAATGAATTGTTACGAAACACTTTTTGTAGTCAAACCAACATTGACTGAACAAGAAATTGCATCACAAGTTGCCAAAATCAAAGATATTTTGACAAGAGAAGGTGCTGAACTTATCGCTACTGACGATATGGGCATGAGACGCCTTGCATATGTTGTAGAAAAACAAACTAGAGGTTACTATACAGCACTTTATTACAAAGCTGAAGGTAGTAAAATTGCAGAAATCGAAAGAAATCTCAAAATCAATGAAGATATTATCAAATTCCTCACTGTAAAATACGCTACAAAAAAAGAGATAGCTCAATTTGAAAAAATGGTTGCTGCTACAAACAAAAATGCAAAAGCACCTGCTAGCAAAGAAACTGCAGCTGAAGAAACAGTAGCTCAAGAGGCATAAGTCCAAAAGGAGGCTCTCAATGTTCAACAAAGTGATATTAGCCGGTAACCTGGCTAGAGACATCGAAATCAGATACCTACAAAGCGGTACAGCAGTAGCTACTACGGCAATTGCGGTTAATCGTAAATACAAAGCTCAAAGCGGCGAGATGAAAGATGAAACGATGTTCATAGACATCACTTTTTGGGGGCGTACGGCTGAGATAGCTAACCAATACCTCAAAAAAGGCTCACAAGTCTTAGTAGAGGGACGCTTGACATTGGAGCAATGGACAGCACAGGACGGAAGCAAAAGAAGCAAACATACTGTAGCAGTAGAAACACTTCAAATGCTAGGAAGCAAAGAGGCTTCACAGGGAAATAATAATAGCTCATATCAGGCACCAAGCGCTGCAGCAAAACCTGCACCGCAAGAGCAGCCACAGAGCATCCCTGAGATAGATATCAATGATGATGAGATACCATTTTAGAAGGATAAAAAATGATGAGAGAAAGAAAATTCAAAAAAAGATTTTGTAAATATTGCGAAAGCAAAGTAGAATACATTGACTACAAAGATGTAGCTTCACTAAAATTTTCACTAAGCGAAAGATACAAAATCATGCCAAGACGTCTTACAGGCAACTGTAAAAAACATCAAGAGCTTGTAACTATAGCTATCAAAAGAGCTAGACAAACTGCACTTATCCCATATATCGTGGATAGAAAAAATGTAGTTGATGCTCCATTTGAAACTAGCCACAGATAAATTTGGCTCTACATATCCGCTCTTGGCGGATAAACCAATAATCCCAAATTAATGTACAATTATTACTATTTTGATAATAGAGCTTTATTATCAAGCAAATCTAGAAGTCCCTTTATGACACGATAAATAATCCAAATTCCTACTACAATCCAAATTATCCATGCAACAGGAATTAAAACAACGGTTATAAAAAGTATCAAGCTTATCACAAGCCAAAATAGACCGATCCAAAAAGTTCGTATCTGCCACTCAAAGTGAGATTCTATCCATGTTCCTTTAACGTCGTCTTTTTTGACATAATTGATAACTATACCTATTATCCAAGCGATACCGCCGGTTAAAATGCCAAGTATTTGCAGTCCGTAAACTATTAAAGCAAGATTTTTGTTTGGATCTTGAAAATTATTTGATATCTCTTTATCTTGACTCATGCTTTATCCTTTATGGTTAATTGCCGTCAACAACTTTCTTTATCTTATCATAAATAGATAAAATCTCATTCTTTTTAGCATAAAAACTATTGTTATTGGCTATCAAGTGGGCTGACGAGCTCATAATTTCCTCGGCTACCTTGAGGCCGTTTTCCCTCATTGTAGCTCCTGTATCAACTATATCCACTATCGCATCAGCAAGCCCTACAAGCGGAGCAAGTTCGATAGATCCATAAAGTTTGATCACTTGTACGCCTACTGCTTTTTGGGCAAAATAGTTTTTTGTGATATTTACCATTTTGGTCGCTATCTTGATATCGGGCTTATTCCAATCAAGCATATCTTCATTTTTGATACCGATAGCCACTTTGCAACGTCCCAGCTGCATATCAAGCAAATCTACAATATCCAGTTCTTGTTCTGTTATCACATCGAGTCCTACCACTCCAAGATCAGCTGCACCATGCGCAACATATGTAGGTACGTCTTGATTTCTTACATTCAAGAATCTAAACCCATGGGCTTCAAGTATGAGCTTTCTGTTGTCAAATGCAAAATTAGTATTGAAGATCTTAGAAAAAATATCCAAAGTCTCTTCTGCTATGCGACCCTTTGGAAGTGCTATAGTTAACATGATTTATCCTTTAGTGCCTTTTTCATTCCTCTAAATACCAGCAAATCATCAAATTTGCTGTTCGGGAACAAAGATGAGAGCCACTTGCCGTCACCTCCCGTAAAATATAGAGGCAAATCGGTCTTATGACTATCAAGCACGGCTTTTATTGACGCGATTATACCATAGCTTACACTATCTTTTGTTGTGCGAGGCAAAGATGTCAGTGAGCATTCACGGTTTAGTTCAATATCTAAAGCGGGAGAAATCATTTTGTAGCTTTCTAAATACGCTCCTATACCGGGTAAGATAAAACCCCCTTTATATACGCCGTCTCTGACCATATCTACTGTGATAGCGCTTCCGGCATCTATGAAGATTCCATCTGAATGACTTAAACAAAGCGCTTTTCTATCCACCCCCATAGTCTCATATTCACCTTTGATGCTCAAACAGCTAGATATATCTTCCCACGGTGCTATATACTCTATATGTGATTTTATATTATGGTTAACACATATATACAACAAAGGTACAGTGCGATACCCGGCAATAGCTTCTTCGTGCGTAAGATGATATACATTTCGACCATCAAATATATGTACACGAGTATTGCCAAAGTCAGCTAAAAGCATAAAAATCCTTGCATATTTATAATAATGAGTTTAACATATATATGCTGACAAAAATCACCAATGGGCTTTATTGTGACGCGTCCAGTTTAAAATTCAAAACCAATGATACTTCTAAAAATGCTGTCTTTATAACATTTGGCGGTACATTGACCGGAAAAGCTTTGTAAACTGCTTCTCTTGCGGCGGTATTTAAAACCGAATGTTCGCCGTCACATACAATATTGCTGACTCTTCCGCTAGAATCGATCAAAAAAGAAACCTTCACTGCACCTTCTTGCCCTCTTCTTCTAGCTACTGAAGGATAATGTTTGTTTTTTTTAATTTCGTTTTTAAGCTGAGAGAGAAATTGATTTTTTTCGGCATCAGCATTAACAATAGCTTCTTGTGCCATTTGTTGTTGTTTTGTTTCACCATGTTCAGTTTTTTCTTTGACAACTTCTGGCTTCTTGGCGGCAATAGCTTTAGAAATGTTTGATTTTGTTGTCTCAATTTTCTTTACAATTTCCTCTTCTGGCCTATCTTCTGTTTTTTCATTCTCAAGAGGCTTGGCCATTGTTTCCTGCTTTTGTTCTAGCTGTTTTTCTTGAGGTTCTAGCATAGCTATCTTGATAACTCTATCTCCAAGCTGCCTAGTTGCGTTACTCGCCATGTATATAAAGCCGAAAATCAAAAGACTATATAGAAAAGACGAGATCAAAAAAGAGTGCGCATATCTATTCATGTGTCGTAACTATCCCTAAATTTTCATAACCATTGCTTTTTAAGATATCAAGCAAAAATACAAAATTGTCAAATTTTGTATTTTTATCACAAAATAGATGAATCGGAGTATCTTTACTATGAGTCAAAAGCTTGGCTTGAAAATCTTCTCTTTTTATCTCTATTTTGTCAAGATATATTTTTCCGTCTTTGTCTATGGAGATTTTCATCTCTTTTTTTGGCTTCTCTTCAAGTGCGGCACTTGATGACGGAAGATCAACTTTTATAAGCCCGGTTTGAATAAAAGATGCAGTTGTCAAAACAATGACAAGAAGTACGAGCATAATATCTATAAATGGCACTACATTGATAGAATCAAACTTTTTAATCTGCATTTTTTTCCTTTTGGAATATCTGCCATTTTGTAATAATAACTTCTATCTTTCGAGTAAGATGATTATAAAAAAATATCGCCGGAATTGCTACTACTAATCCCATTGCAGTAGCTTTTAGTGCCAAGGCAAGAGATGTCATAATATTTTTTACATCCATATTGCCGCTATTGCCTAATGTGTAAAACGTTACTATTATACCTAGCACCGTTCCTAGCAGACCAATATATGGGGCATTTGCACCAAAACTCGAAATAATAGATATATTTTGCGTAATATCTAGCTCTAGAGCTTCTTGTGAAGAGTAATTTTTTATATTAAGTTTTTTATAAAAAAGTAATCTTTCTACCCAAAAAAACACGACTAAAAAGCTCATGATCGCAAGCATACCAATAACTCCATAATCTACTATATTGCTTAATTGTTCCATATTCATCCCAACACTTCCTAATAATAAAGATTAAATTATTAAAATAATACGTCAAAATTGTTAATTTAGTGTTAAGTTTTAACACTAAATTAACAATTCATGTTTATACTTTTATTATTGACGAGGGGGCTCTTCAAAAAAATAACATTATTTATGTACAAAAACATGTACTGTTGTGCAAAAATATGACGTAAAAATATATTATTTATTCTTTGCTAAGCTCCTTTCTTCATTTTCAAAACACAAAGAAGGGGACAAAATGGATATTTTTAGACTTAGCATTATTGCTTCAGCTCTACTTGTAACTACAATCAATGCACAAGAGGACATCGGAGTTATTCAAGTCGACTCAACGACTATCGATGATAAATTCGAATCAAAAAAAGGTGAGGTTTCTTCTACAACATCTATTAAAGGGGAAAAAATAGATGAAAAAAAGGCAGAAAATATCCAAAGGACTCTGCAGTCAATACCGGGGATTACTACAGAGCTAACTGATGGTGATTCTTTGAAAATTCACATAAGAGGTATAGAAAATCAAGTATATATGGGGGAAAAACCGGGAGTTGCTGTAGTCATAGACGGGGTTCCAGTATTTGAGCGCACCGGCAGCGTTAATATAGACATGGATAACATAGAAAGCGTCAAAGTAGTCAAAGGCGGAGCTAGTTATCTCTTTGGTGATGATGCACTCTCCGGGGCTATTATCATAACTACCAAAAAAGGCGCAAAAAATGCAGGAGGGAAACTGGAAGTAGAAGACGGAACGTACGGATATAATAAATATCTAGCAAAATATGGGGTATCCGAAGAAAAATACAATGCATATCTCCAAGCAAGCCAAAGAAAAAAAGACGGATATTATGAAGATGGAGACTATGAAGCCAATTATCTCAACGGTAAAGCTCAATACTATATAGATGATACGAGCGATATCACGGCTGGATTTGAGTATTCCAAGCGAAACAAAGACTCTCATGGTACAGTTAGAGGCGTTACAGAAGCATACGAAAATCCAAGAAGTATCTGGACGCCTGGAAATGACAGAGTGAGAGATTATGCATCGATGTTTGATGTAGAGCTTTTAAAATTTTTTACTACATACTCCAAAGAATTTAAGGGCGGCGAAAACCTCATGGTTAATCTCTACCAATATGGAGATAATACTACATTTCGTTCAGGTTTTGCCGACTACAATATAGATCACACATCAAATACAGACCCGAAATTTAAACCAAATCTCAATGAATACGAACAAGTTCAAAGAGGTCTCAAAAGTGAATTTCGAGGAAACTTCGGCGAAAACGATGCTTATATGCTTGGGTTGGACTTAAGAGCAAATAATTATAAGAATGATGTTTCTTATGCGGTAGATTGGTCTAAAAAAAGTGTAAATTATAGAGTAACTCCACCAACAACAACTTGGACAGATTATTATAAAGGCACAGCAACTTCAGATGACGAGACAGACGAAAATGTCTATGCACTTTATGGAGAATATAAACATAAATTTAGTGACAAATGGAGTGCAACCGCAAATCTGCGTTATGACTATATCAATTTGGATTACAGTAGCAACATATCGGCTTTACAGCTAGATAAAAGTTTTGATCAATTATCTTATAGAGCAGGTGCTAATTATCAAATAAACGACAATGCTGCTTTTTATGCGGCCTTTTCTACCGGTTTTAGAGCACCGTCCATTCAGCAACTTTTTGCCGGAACAATAAGTCCTACAGGCAAAACAGAGAGCAACCCTAATCTTAAACCTGAAGAGACAAAAAGTTTTGATATAGGGATACGAGGCAAAGGTGATGCTTTTGGAGTAAAACACAGCTATGAAATAGGATTATTTAGAATGGATAGAGATGATTATATCATGTCTTCATCGGGGCAATATTCTTCTATAGACTATGGTGGAGACAAAGCTCAATATCAAAACATAGGAGGAATGATAAGCCAAGGGCTTGAACTATCAGTGCAAAGCGAATTATCAGAACAGCTCAGTTCTCAAATATCATATACATTTATAGATGCGTATTTTACACAATATGATAATTTTAATCTCAATCTAGGCAGCACATACGGTTCATATGTAACAGAACACTATGATCTAAAAGGAAATAATCAACCTAGAGTTCCGAAACACCATCTAAATATAGCGTTTGATTACAAACCAACTTCTAGTATTACCATCTCTCCTGAAATTGATGCTATTTCACCATATTATGCTGACGAGATGAATTGGTTCAAAATTCCAGGCCATGCGGTAGTTAATCTCAATCTGGATTACAAAACACAAATATACGGCTACAATACAAGCTTTTATGCCAGGGTTGATAATTTGCTAGATAAAACATATTACAACAATGCTAGAGCCTCGGGCGATGGAGATAGTGATGGCGACTACGATAAAGAGGATATTTCAATTACTGTAAATGAAGGCAGAACAATTAATTTCGGCGTACAGGTCAAATTTTAGAGGATGATCCATGGCAACATTAAAAAAGAGAAATAAAATATTTTTATTTTCTCTCATTATTTTGGTACTTCTTGTTGTAGGCTTAAGCGTCTACAACAAATATGCACACAAAGGCTACGCAATAAAAGAAGCAAGCAAACAAGAACATCAATGCCAAAAATGCGAAAACGTTTCAAATGTCAAAAAAATAGATCCTCAAACTCCGATATATTTTACTTTGTTAGACCCAACAAAAAAGACTGAAGGCAGAGGCGGTATGCATTCGCATGGAGGCGATGGCTATAAAAACGGCAGATCTAGGATCCCAAATCAAAATGCTTGGCTTGTTTTTGGAGAAAACAATCTTGTATCAGGTTTAAACTTAGAAACTTTTGTATTTGATACGAAACAAATGCAAAAAGATCTCAAGTTAGATAACAAAATGGGGATTGCAACATATAGTTTTGAAGTGCCGAAAAATGGCTATTACAATTTATTTGCAACAAGCGAGATAGTAACTAATGATACGCTTTTTTATAGAGTTGCCAAACTTGAATATCTTAACGGCAAACACGGCAGCAAAGATATCTACAATGAAGATGTAAAAAAAGAGCTCAAAACAGACAAAGTAAAAATTGACCTTGTACGCTTAAAAGATCAAGATGAAAAGAGTTTTTTTTATCGTACTAGCATGGGTGATATGCTCAAATTTAAAGCTGCGATTGATGGGAAACCGCTGAAAAATGCAGATATAACCGTGAATCTTAATAGCGGCTGGAGCAAAAACGTCAAAACAGATGCGAACGGAACTGCAAGTTTTACTCTGGTGAGGGATTATTTTCCTGCATGGGATAGGTTTGATAAAAGATACAAACAAGATATGCTCATAACTCTGAAATATAGTGAAGATAAAAATGGCACTATCGGCGATCAAAAGTATAAATCTATAAACTATATACTAACTTATCCTCTCTCTTATTATCCAAATAGCAGTGATTACCAATCTTATAGTTATGGCTTATTGATAGGTTTATTTATCCTGGTATTATCTGGAATTATTGTTTATATATACAGAAGAAACAGAACAAAGCCGTTTAAAGAGATAAAAATATGAAGAGTAGAATCAAAAACTTTATCAACAACGGTGATCTAAGAAAAGTAAGATTCTGGATACAGCTTATTAGTTTTATACTATTTGTTTACGGTGGATATTTGGCTATAAACCTTGGCTCTAGTTTTCCTGTGTTTTCATGTCCATATAATGATAAAACAGCTGCTACTTGTTATCTAATTTCCCTGCAGCATCAACTTGCTATGCCGACAGAGGTACTTTTTTCACCGGCATTTATCTCTATTTTGATAGGATTAGTTACATTTATAGCTTGGTTCATGATATTAAATAAAGCGTGGTGCGGATATATGTGCCCATTTGGCACATTGCAAGATTGGATTACGGCTTTACGAAAAAAAATGAATATCAGGTTTAGTATCTATACTCAAAACCAATTTGAACAACTATCAAAGATCAAATATCTGTTTTTAATCATAGTGTTATTGTTTCCTCTTTTAATAGGAGCGGGAGTGTTATCCAATAATTGGTCTGCATCATTTTGTCAAATGTGTCCTGCCAGGGTGATAAGCCCTATGTTCACTGGTGATTTTTCGCAATGGACAATCGATTTTTCTTCAAAAACAAATATGATATTAACCTCGCTCGGCATATCTTTTGCTGCTCTATTTTTTGTCGGTTCATTTGTAAAAAAAAGATTTTTTTGTTTCTTTTGTCCCATGAGCGCATTGCACTATATTTTTGCCGATACTTCCATAGTAAAATTTAGAAAAGACGGCAGTAAATGCACTAGATGCGGCGATTGTTACGCAGTATGCGATATGCAGATCAAAGACATTGCAGATGATGTAACAAGCACAAATATACTAAGAGACGACTGTATCTTATGCTTAAAATGCGTCGCCGCATGCCCGGAGGATGATGCTTTGCATTTTGATATTTTAAATATCAAAGCTTTTAGCTCTACAAAAGAAGGTTTTGAAAAAAGAATGAATATCGGATCTTACACAAAAAACAATGAGGCAAATAAATAAATGAATACGAATCACAATATAGAATCACCAAAAGAGAAGCAAAATCGACACAAAGCAATGGAAGCGATAAAGCTTTTAAATACGTTACGAGAGGATTTTAAAGCTCCGATTTCCAGCATGGAGTATTTCTATGATCTCTTTGAGCGTGTTCATTGCAAACATGAGTCTTTACATAATGATAAGACAAAAATAGGAACTATGTGCATACAGATACCCTCAGAGATCATTTATGCGCTTGACGGCGTACCTATACGCCTTTGTAACGGATTTTATACAGATGACGAGATAGGAAGTGACCTCATGCCTCAAAAAGCTTGTCCGCTTATCAAAGCAACTGTCGGACATTTTGCTTCCGGGAATTTCACCGATAAACCTGATATTGTTTTTTCTCCTACCACTTGTGACCAAAAAACAAAAGCAGGAACTACAATTGAAAGTTTTGGATACAAGCTCATCGATGTAGATTTTCCTAGAACAAAAGAGAGTGAAGCGAGCCGTGAATACTGGAGGAGAAGCGTCAAACAGTTTGCGGTGGAACTATCAAAATTCCAAGGCAAAAAACTCACAAAAAACAATTTAAGAGATGCTATAAAAAAGATAGGCTATGCCCAATCACTTTATCATAAATTATCAGAATTTAGAAAAAACGAGATCGTTCCTATTTTGGGGCTGGATGTGTTTTTGGTTACAAATGCTTTTTTCTTCGACAAAATAGATAATTGGATAGAAGCTACCGAAAAACTCTTAGGCGAACTTGAGATAAGAACGCAACAAAAGATAACCGTGACAGGCAAAGCCAGTCCAAGGATAATCTACACCGGTTCGCCTCCTATCTTTCCAAACTACAAGATCCCGCAGATCATAGAAGAATCAGACGGCATCATTGTAGCAGATGAGACATGCAGTTCGAACCGTATGTTTAACGATATGGTAGCTGTGGATGAGTGGAACATATATGATATGATGGATTCCATTTCAGATAAATATCTCAAAGCATGCACATGTCCTATCTTTACCAAAAACGAAGACCGCATCAGAAGAGTTATACAGCTAGCAAGGGAATACAAAGCTGACGGAGTGATATATCAAGCTTTTGCCGGATGTACTGTCTATGAAATGGAACAAAGAAGTGTGCTTGAAGCTATGGAGAAAGAAGGGATCCCGATCCTTTATTTGGAGAGTGATTACAGCCCGTCACAAGGCGGCCAGCTCAGTACGAGAGTGGAAGCATTCATAGAGTCATTGAAAACCAGACGGAGAAATAAAAAATGAAATATTTTGCAGGTATAGATATTGGCTCAACGGCTATTAAAATATCAATTGTAGATGAAAACAAAAATCTAATAGGCTCTAAAATAAGCGCAAGCGGGAGTATGTTCTATAAATATGCCCAAGAAACGCTGGATGCACTTATAAATGAACTTGAGCTAAACAATAATGATATTGCTTATATAGTAGCTACGGGGTATGGAAGAAAACTATACAAAGAAGCTGATGAAAATATAAGTGAAATAACAGCAAATGCCATTGGTGCCAGAGCAGCGGCAAGTGATTTTGGAGAGATAAAGACAATTATAAACATAGGTGGCCAAGACAGCAAAGCGATCTCTCTCGATAATGAAGGGAATGTCGTTAATTTTGCCATGAATGATAGATGTGCTGCAGGTACCGGAAAGTTTTTGGATGTCGTTGCACTCAAACTTGAAATGGATGTAAATATGCTCGGAGAACATCATTTTAGATCAAAAGGTACCCCGCTGTCAGTCAGCAGTACTTGTGCTGTTTTTGCAGAATCGGAGATCATAGGCCTTTTGGGCAATGATCACAGCATAGAAGATATTGTATGCGGGGTACACTACTCTATTGCAAAACGTATAGTAAAGCTTGTAAAAAGGGTGGGTATCAAAGGGGATATCTATTTTGACGGTGGTCCTGCGCTCAATAGCGGACTGGTCAATGCCATTGAAAATGAGCTTGGACAAAGAATATTTGTACCCAAACACCCGCAAATTACTACTTCATTTGGGGCAGCGATCATGGGTGTCGATTCATATAATTACGAAAATAGCTAATGCTTATATTTTTTGCTATTTTTGTCATGGGTCTGCAATTGGGAGCTACTGCTTGTGCTATCAGCTGTATGCCCATTATGACACCTATCTTGCTTGGCAGTGCTTCTAGTAAGCAAGAAGGACTTTCTATTTTGATGAGATATTTCAGTGGAAAAATATTAGCTTATACTATTATCTCATCAGTTGCATTTTTTGGTGCTGATATAGTTAAACAACATATTCAAGATGATTTGATCTTTACAAAGATCGGCGCAATTGTTATAGTTGTTGTCGGCATTCATTCTTTATATCTTGCATTGTTTTCAAATAAAACCTGTTCTGCAGATTGCACTTCGTCATCAAAGCTGGGATATTTCGGAATAGGTTTTTTTAGCTCATTTAGTTTTTGTTTGCCTGTTGGCTCATTGATAGCTACCAGTGCTTTAAGCAGCTCATTTTTAACATCTCTTTTATATGGTATTTCTTTTGGTTTGGGTGTGGTTATTGTTCCATTTTTATTTTTTTATTTTTTTATTTTCAAGATCACTTCAGCAATAATAACCGAACTTTCAAAATTTAAAAAAAAGATACAAATATTTTCTGCATTTTTGCTGATACTAGTCGGTGGCTTGATATATTTTGAGGTTATAAGACTATGATAAAAACTAAAACTATAATATTCTAAGCCAAACATTACTAAAATAACATTTTATTATTTTAGGGGTATAGTATGTTCGAAGTTTTAATCTTGGCAATAGCGCTCAGCATGGATGCTTTTGCGGTTGCTATCGGCCTTGGATCAAAAATGAAAAAAGATGTCAAATCACTGGCTATAAAAGCCGGCTTTTTCTTTGGTCTTTTTCAAATGCTTATGCCTGCAGTTGGTTATTTGGGCGGTATCGGGCTTAGCAAATACATCAGCGAGTATGACCACTGGATTGCATTTTTGTTGTTGTTTTTGATAGGGGCCAAGATGATATACGAATCGTTTGGCGAAAATATCGAAGATGAAATAGCAATAATTTCCAACAAAATAATGCTTACCCTTGCGATAGCTACAAGTATAGATGCAATGGCTGCAGGCTTTACTCTTAATCTTTTTGCATTAAATGTGTTTATTTCGCTTCTAATGATAGGAGTGACGACTTTTGTGTTTAGCTATGCCGGAGTTTATATTGGCAGTAAGGGCGGAGAAAAGCTAGAGAGCAAAGTTGAATTTTTGGGCGGCATTATTTTGATAGCTATTGGCATGAAAATTTTAGCTACACACCTCATAAATGGAAATTAAAACTAAACTATTAGATTTGATGTGTATCTAAAGCTGCCAAACTTTCCAATCCAACTCTTCAAGCAATGCTTTTGCTTTAGAACATAGCGGCGCTTGGATTAGGAGATATTTGTTATTTATTTTTGAGTTGTTATTTGACTCCAGTCTCGAATGCAATTCTAAAAGCTCCTCGGCTTCCTTGCGGAGTATTCTGCTCTTTTTTGTGATAGCAAAAACAGAGCAATAGTATCCTTTCAGATTGACACCCAAATAAATATCAACCTTTTTCCTTGATTCAAGCATTGATGGCGATATCTGAGATAATGTTTTGCAAATAATTCTATTTTGACCTAAAAAATCGACAACATTTTTCATCAAAATCTCCTCAGTGGGTGATAGTTCTCTATGGTATGGGCTAGATTTTGCTTTTGGATATGCGTATAGATCTGTGTTGTGATCAAAGAACTATGGCCTAAGAGTTCTTGTACGACACGCAGATCAGCGCCGCCTATAATAAGCGCAGATGCAAAGGAGTGACGAAGTACATGCGGAGAAACCCCCAGATACTTTTTGATTATCTTAAAAGCACTTATGCGGCTAAGCCTTTGACCTTTATAATTCAGCCATAGATAGCTGCTCTGCATATCTTGATATCTCAGATATTCATTTAAAGCTTCTAAAGCGGCCCAGGCCAATGGGACAATGCGTTCTTTTTCACCCTTTGCAAAACGAATCTTTAGCCACTCATTATTTATATCGCTTTTTTGTACATTCAAGGCTTCTGATATACGGCATCCGCTGGCATACAAAAACAGTATCAAAGCATAATCTCTTAATCCGATTGGCGTACTTCTGTCTATAAGAGAGAGAGATTGGCTGATTTGTGCATAATCTAAATACTTTGGCAAATTCTGCGGCAGTTTTGCCATTGGAACTGCTATTTTAGTATGCTCAAAATGATATTTATGACAAAAATTAAAAAACGCATTAATAGCTGAAAGCTTACGATTAAGTGTACGTTTATTTGGAAATGTTGCTAAAAATCCAAGCACCTCATCAGTGCTTAGCTCTGTAAGTTTTTTGGGAAATATAAGTGTTTCTAACGCAGATAGATCACTGATATATGAAGAAATGGTAGTTTTCCCAAGGGCTTTGACTATGCTCAAATACTCCTCAAATGCTACCAACAGATCATTCATAATTCACATTCGCTATTATCTGCTCACACCGCTGATAGTATAATGCTTATACAGTCTTACTACGCTAGCCAATGGGGACTCTTCATCAATAGTGTCAAGCAATTTCTTGGCTGTAGCTATATCTTTATTGTTTATGGCTGCATAAACTTTTTGGATAGTAGCCATATCTTGATAATAAACCGAATCTGTTGGCTTTTGGCTCAAGGCACCGACTTCATATGCGCTTAGATCGGCTACTAGTTTATTTTCACTTTTTGACAACTCTTGAAGCTGCTTAATATCTTTTGCCTGACTGGCTTTTTGATAACTATATAACTCATAAAGCGGTTGATTGTTCTCCTGCAAAACAGCCAATGCGTCTTTATCTGCAGGATTTGCTGCTAGTTTCAAAAGAGCTTCATTTGCTTTTTCATTTTTGTGATCCTGCCAAACTTCCAATGCAGCAGTACTAATGAAAAAAAGAGCGATAGCTGCTATTACGGCAAAAATTTTTATCTTATGTTTATTATAGAATGTTTCGAACTTCAACACACTCTCTAAGAGTTTTTCATCACTGCCAAGTTCATTTTTGACATAATTTGCATTTTCTTTTATATTCATTCATCTTCTCCAAACATTTGATATATTATACCTTATAAAAACTGTTATTATAACTCTACTATGGTGATGCCTAAATTGCCGGGCATTCTATAAAATTTGGCTATTTTTGGATGGGAGCTTAGGTATTGGCTTACTAGTTTTGCCAATATCCCCTTGCCTCCGCCGTGAATGACCTGCACTTCGTGCAGATTATGCACCAAGGCATCTGATATAAATCTATCCAATGCATCCATAGCTTCATCGCCGAACATACCGATAAGCTTTATGGATACGGATGCACCGCTTTTTTCTACGTTAGCTGTTGCTTTTGGTATTTTCGGTTTAGGCAACGGCGCTGTCTCATAGATTTTTTTCAACATTACAAAAGGTACTCTCATTTTCATGCCGTCAACCTCTATAGTTGCGTTATTGCCGCTGATAGCTAAAAGCTCACCTTTGTGCGAACGATATTTGATCCTGTCCCCGACCTTTAAAGGCTCTTTGGTTTTATCTTCGATAATATCGGTATCTTTTTTTTGACTCTTGGCTTTGAAAGCTTCATTGAGCAATCTCCTGCTCTCTTTGGACTCTTTTGCTCTTGCTGCATCTTGGGCTTTTGATATAGCTTCTTTGTATGCTAGTTCTAGAATATTTGTGCTGCTTTCATATTTTTGGCGAAGACTCATTTCCAACTCTTCAAGCCTTGTATGTTTTTTATCAAGCTTAGCTTTCTCAAGCTCGAGAGCTTGGATCTTTTGACGCATTTGACTTTCTAACATGGTAGAACGTTCTATGAGTTCATTTAGCCTCTCTTTGTCTTCTCCATGTACTTCTCTAGCCTTTGCCACTACATCTGGCGGTATACCATACCTCTGAGCAGTCTCAAAGGCATAGCTTTTGCCTATGCTGCCTTGCAAGAAAGTATAAGTAGGCACTCTTTTTTCCTCATCATACAAAGCAGCTACAAGCTCGACAGATTCATGCGATGCCATAAGCGAAGCCAATCTTTTGTGGTGCGTGGTAACTACAAAAACAATATCTCTTTTAGCTAATGTATCCAGAAGCACTCTAAACAAACTGGCAGCTTCATCGCTATCCGTTCCTAACTCTATCTCATCGACTCCCACTATAGCATTTCGCTTATCAAATAGTTTTGAGAATTCTACCATACGTCCGGCAAATGTTGATATATCGTTTTTTACGCTTTGAGGATCATCTATGATAGCTTCGATATCACTAAAATGGCCGACAACAGTTTGTGATATATTGCAAGCAAAAGGAAGCAGGTATTTGCTCATATATACTGCGCTTAGAATAGATTTTAAAAGCATTGTTTTTCCGCCGGCATTGACTCCGGTGACAAGCAAAATATTTTTATCGACACTAAGAGTTATTGGCTTTGGATTTTCCAGTGCAGGATGAGAAAACTCGCTTAAAACTATTTTATTTCCCTTTTGAGGCAGCACAAACTCATAATCCTTTGCCCTGGCAAAAAATACTCTTGCTTGATAATGATCAAATCTATCAAATTCTTTATTTATAAAATTTAAAAACCTTTCCCATGTTGAAAAAACGGTCGAAAACTCTCTGCAATAGCGTAGTATAATAGTCTCTTTTTGACTCAGAAGAGATGCTTCTTTGGCTTTTAGATCACTGAGAGATTGAGGTAGTATATAAAAAAACCCTCCGGCACTTCTGCCAACTACGCTAGCTTTGATAGCACTTGAAAACCCTCCGCGCACAAGCAGCGTCTCTTCGTCATTTATAAAGTGAATTTGTGTATCGACTAGATACTCTTGGATATTTTTAGCATGCAAAATATGTTGCAATGATTCTTTTATAGCTCTTTTATTGCGAATAATTGCTTCATTGATATCTAACAATTCATCATCTTTTTGGCTATTGATCTCACCCTCATCCGTAAAATATCCCATGATTGTTTCGATCTCTTTTGGCACTTCGATAGCACCGATCCACTCTTGCAGTAAAAACGGCAAAGAAAGAGCTTGAAGTGATTTAAAATATTGGATTATCTGTATAAATGCATACATTTCGCTTAAAGACAATATGGCTTGTTTTTTAAGGCGATTGAGTTGGGTATTTAAAGGCGGTATGGGTTTGGGTGCCGAAAATTCAACAGATGCAAGTGCTTGTATATATCGGTAATGCCTTGCCGTATCACCTTGCATAATAATAGATTTCGGCCGTGCCAAAAATTTTTCAAAACTCTCTACATACCCCTCAAGATCAAGTTTTTTTATCAAAGAGGAGTTTGTCATGAATTTACTGATGCTCCCCGCGGATCTGATAAGTAATATCACCAGCACCAAATGCAACAATTATACCGTCACTGTATTCGCTGATCACATGTCCATCCTTGATGATTTTAACTATATTGTCTTGTTTGGTCACGCTATCTGCCATCAACGGGTCATACTGCATCAAAGCTCCTTTTAGGTCTATCTCCACAGGCAATTCTCCTGCCGACCAGATAGGGAGAACGACTAATTTATCTATACCTTCAAAACATTTGACAAAACCTTCTAGATTATCCATAGTACGACTATATTTGTGCGGTTGCCAAATGACGCTCAAAGAAGATAAACCTCTAAGCTCTTGATAGATCTTCAATGCTTTAATTGTAGCTGCAATTTCAGTCGGATGATGCCCATAATCATCAATAACAACGCAGTTTGGCTGATTTTGAACTATATCAAATCTTTTTTTGATTCCTTTGTAAGCCCTAAGCCTATTGCGCACATGCTCTGCATCTTCACCAAGTTCTAATGCTGCCAATATTGCCAAAGCAGCATCAAGAGCTATATGCTCCCCTATGCCAAAAACTTCAAAGATGCCGAACTCTTTAAGCGTAAACCTAGTATAAGGTTTGTCTTCTACGAGCACATACGAAATATCAACTATATCGCGCGATGGATATAGTCTAACTGCATCCATATCCAAACTTGCTAAAAACCCGTCTTCTGCATTTATCACTTTTATTTTTGCCAGCGACAAGAAGTTTCTATAAGCATTATAAAATCGCTCTTCATCATACTCGTAATACTCCATATGCTCTGGCTCTACATTTGTTACAATTGCCAAATACGGATTAGAATTTAGAAAACTTTCATCGCTCTCGTCTGCTTCAAAAACTACTTTATTATTATCATATTGTCTAACGTTTGAGCCAAACTCTTTACTTATTGCGCCGACTAAGGCATTAGATTCTGGCAGCAAAGAAGCCAGCATAGCCGAAGTCGTGCTTTTTCCGTGGGCTCCTCCTACAGCATAGACCTCTTTGTCTTTAAGTATAAATTTCAATGCCTCTTTGCGCGAAAAAAGCTTGATCCCGAGTGTCTCGGCTTCGACATATTCTGGATTATTTTTACGAACAGCAGCTGAATATATCACGATATCTGCACCATGAACAGCATCTTTATGATGCGGAATGGTGATCTTGGCGTGAAAGTTTGTAGCTAGATCATTGGTAATTTCGCTTTGTCGTATATCCGACCCGGAAATTATATGCCCGTCATTTGCTAAAAATTTAGCAAGTGCCGAAAGGCCGATTCCGCCAATTCCTACAAAGTGGATATTCATTTATTGGCTCCTTCTAGTTTGGATAATATATCTTTTGCTTCCTTTACATGCTTGCTTAACATATTTATCAAAATATCATTTGGCTGCGTATAGTTTTGAATAAAATAAGGTATTTCATTGAACGTATCTATATTACTATCGACTAAATCATCGATAAATTGGTCAAAACTATACCCAGCTATAACAACAGCAGAATGAATTAGCATAGACTCGCTCAAATTTTCATCACCAATAGTATGGGTTAACGCCAAAAACAATTCTTTTGCTCCCTTTTTATCATCTTCACTGTACAATTGGATTGCATGCTCATACAAAGCTCTTGTGGCTGCTAGGTCTTCACTGTTTTTGATATCAAATTTAATATTATTTGCTAAATTTTCAGATAATTTATCAAATGAAGTAGAAACTAAAAAAGTGAATACATCATTTATCTCATCTTCATTACTGCCCATTACAATTTTTGCATCCAAAAGCTGATATCCTTTTGATACACTTGATTCTTCTTTCATTTGAATTTCTAAAGTTTTCAAAAAATCTAGAAATTCTTCGTTTTGTTTTAATTCTTCTATATTTATATCATTAGCCATGGCATCATCCTTTTTTATTATAGTGCTTTTTTAATTCTATTTAGTGCTTCTCTAGTTGTCTCTTCATTATAAACAAGAGCAAGTCTTACGTATCCTTTCCCTGCTTCATTTCTGCCCAAAAAAGATCCGGGTAATACTTTGACATTGAAATCCCTATAAAGTTTTTTTGTAAATTCGAGCTCGTCACCTACTTTTAACCATACATAAAATGTAGCTTCAGGCACTTCGATGTCCAAAATTTCACGAGCTAATTTCAGATTTAATTTGTATTGATCGCGAAATGAGGTTACGTGCGATTGTTCGCTCCACGCTGCTGCTGCAGCTACTTGCAAAGGAAGCGGGGATGCACATCCTACATATGTTCTATATTCCAGATAGCTTTTTAGTATCTTAGCGTCCCCTGCTATAAATCCGCTGCGAAGCCCAGGTGCTGATGATCTTTTTGATATAGAATTGATAGCCAAAATATTTTTAAATTCACTGTTCCCTACAGCAATACTGGCATTTAGGATCGATGGCAATGGTTCACTTGTATATAGATCTATATAACATTCATCATTTAATAGCACAAAATCATATTTTAAGGCCAATCTTACCCACTCTTTAAGGCTCTCAAAACTCATTACAGAGCCTGTTGGATTATTTGGGGAATTCAAAATAACTAGATCTGTGTCGCTTAAAACAGACTCATCTATTTGAGGCAAAAAATTGTTTTTTGCCTCAAGTGCAAGATACTTTGCCTTAGCTCTTGAAGCTATGGCAGCTCCTTCATAGATCTGATAAAATGGGTTTGGAAATACCATTACCGGACTTGGTTTATCATGAAGCAAAAATTGCGGAAAATTGAACAATACCTCTCTAGTACCAAAAGACGGCACTATCTCTTCTGGTTGCAAAGAGATATCAAAACGGCTTTTAAGATAGCTTAGCATTCCATTTTTTAGATAATCTTCACCGGCAGTTTTTGGATATTTATTTAACAATGACACACTATTGCTTAAAGCTTCTTGGATAAACAAAGGTGTATCAAATTGCGGCTCGCCTATTGTAAGGCTAAGAGGAGAAAATTCGTCATTCGGAGATATATTACTCAATAATACATTAAGCTTCTCAAATGGATATGATTCAAATTGCATTTATGTCTCGTTTTAGAATATTATATCTAAATTGGAGTTAAAAAGTAACGATAAAAGCCGTGGAAGAGATAGAGCGATGCACTTTCTTGAGATGTGATCTTGCATCTTGTTTATTGACAAATGGTCCTACAAGAACTTTTGTGCCTTTATGAGTTGATACCAGTCGATAATCAAGCCTTGTACTTTTTATCTTCTTGAGCAATTTCTTATTAATTGTCCCTTTAAAAGTTCCAACTTGTATAAAATGTTTATGTTTGTCGGCTTTTTCTTTGGAATCAGAGATAATTCTATCTGCCTGGCTTTCGGATTTATCAATACGTTCGTTATTTGCTCCATTTACAAGCCATTCTATGATCTCATTTGCCAGCTTTGCCCCTCTGTATTTGGCTTTTGGGCTATTTACAAGAATTACAACCGTATAATCAGTCCCAGATCTTGAGCGTACATAGCCGGCTATATTTTTTACACCTTTTACTGTTCCTGTCTTCATCCATACTCGACGATGATGGGAGGACGGAAATCGTCTTTTTATAGTTCCATCTACTCCTGCAATAGAAAGTGTTTCCATCCATTTTGAATTATATTTAGAATATGCATTATCGAGCAGACTCTCAAATGCCATAGAAGTTGCCTTCGCATTTCTTGACAAACCGCTTCCGTTATCTGCTTTTATCGTAGATGCGTGACGAACACCATGTTTATTTAAAATATCAGCCATTGCTTTGCGTGATCTTGCAAGTGTGCCTTTTGAGTTAGAACTGTGCGCCCCTAGAGTGAGAAATATTTGCCTTGCAAACAGATTATTACTCTCTTTGTTGGTTTCGGAAATAATCTCCATAAACGGCTTAGAATAATATACTATGATCTCGTTGGCATTTGAAGGTACATTTCCCAATTTCAGCCCACCCGAAAATCTAATACCCGCATTTTTAAATTGTTCTGCAAAACTATAAAAACAAGCCAAATATGACTTGGTTACGATTTGAGTGATCTTCCTTGGAGAACAGCGAGAAGATATCTTTCCTGATAAGACAACTATCGGTTTTGGTGACGATGTGATCACCCTTGCTGACGGCCAAGAGTATCTTCCTGTGCACTGCTTATTGACACTTTGAAGTCTATTGTCTATCTCATAGCTTTTATCTGTTACATCGCTTGAAACACGGCTCCCCTCTATGGACAAAGTAGTAGTATTTTGATTGAACATCATAGCGTCAGGCATCGCATTGTAAGGATTGTAGGGATGTTCGTCAAAATTGGCACTACTGTTATTTGATGATTCAAAATAGCTTCTATCCATTATTATATCGCCGCTGATGGATCTGATCCCTCTGGATTTTAAAAACTCGACTATTTTGATCACATCGTTTGTCTCAAATGCAGGGTCGCCGTAACCTTTAATATAGAGATTGCCGTCAACTACTCCGTCACTGATATTATCTGTGCTATAAACTACGGTTTTCCATCTATAGTCGCTTCCCAACTCTAAGAGTCCGGCATAAGTAGTAGCTATTTTAATGACGGATGCAGGTATTCTTTCTGTATTATGATTCAATGATGCTATTGATTTGCCTGAAGCACCGCTTTCTTTGATGGATATACTTATATCGCGTGTGGAAATGCCTGATTTTATTATCATATTTTCTATTGGTGCGGGCAATTGCGCAAAAACACATGCAACAAATATGAACCATGCCGATATATACCTAAACAGCATTAGCACATCCTTGCATAAGCTTCGTTAAGTTGTTTCATAGCCAATGATATCACACCGAACGAAGTACCAAAATTTAATCTCATAAAACCCTCTCCGCCATTACCAAATAATATTCCATCACTCAATCCTAGTTTAGCTTCTTTATAAAAAAAATCAATTATTTGCTTATGTGTACCAAAAAGTTCTTTGCAATCCAGCCACATCAAAAATGTAGCTTCCGTATCTATCGGTTTTATAGGAATTCGATTTGCCTTTAGACTGTTTTTAATTAGATCGATATTGCCTCTTAAGTGTGATTTTAGCTCTTCAAGCCATAGATCACCCTCATTGTAAGCGGCTATAAGTGCTTCGATACCAAATGGATTTCCACTCTCTATTCCGGCATTTTTTTGAACGGCCTGATAAGCAAATCTCAATTTTTTATTTGGGATTATAGCATATGAGGTTTTTAATCCTGCTATATTAAAAGTTTTTGAAGGAGAATTTAACACTACAGATCTATCATATCCTAGGCTTGCGAAAGATATATTATGCCCCTTATAGACCAGATCAGCATGAATCTCATCAGAAACTACTACGACTCCGTATTTTTTGCAAATCTCCATTAAGTTGGTCAACTCTTCTTTGCTCCATGCTCTTCCGGTTGGATTATGCGGTGATGAGAGTAAAAAAAGTTTTGCTTCTTTAGCTTTTTCTTCAAAATCTTCAAAATCTATATGATATTTTCCGTCAATATACAAAAGCTTATTTTCTAGCAATTTTCTTCTGTGATTTTTAACTGAACTCATAAACGGAGGGTAGATAGGAGTCTGTACTATGATCGAATCATCTATATTTGAATATGCTTCTATAGCAAAATTGATAGAAGTGACCACACCGTTTGCAGGGACTACCCAAGATTCTTGTATCAGCAGACCATATCTTTTTTTCATCCATAGCACGATCGATCCAAAATACTCTTTAGGATATATGGTATAACCATAGATCGGGTGCTGAGCTCTTTTTTGTATCGCTTCAACAATAACCTTTGGTGCAGCTATATCCATATCGGCAACCCACATCGGTATCACATTCGTGCTGTCAAATAATGTTTTGGACTCTTCATATTTGACACTATATGTACCTGTTCTGTTGATTTCCAAAAATTGGTTCAAACTCTCTCCCAGATACTCATTTGAGAAATTGTATACTGATGTTTTCTAGATGTTTCCTGGATCACAAAAGGCACATTATGAGTAGCTAAAAGTTTAAATTTATCGCCTAAGATCTCACCGATAGATTCCAGTGTTTTTACAGCTTTGCCGTTTTTTATAAAACCGCCAAGCCATTTATCTTTGGGCGTATGCTCCTCAAGCCATGTGTAAGGTGATGTCAAAACAAAGATACCACACTTGTTTACCCTTTCACTCAAAGATACTAGAAATCTTTTAGGATCATAAAGTCTGTCTATAAGATTTCCTGCAAAAATAAGATCAAAGTTTTTATATATAGACTTTAGATTACAAGCATCTCCTTGCCAAAATGTAACTTTATGGGCATATTTATCTAGTTTAAAATCGCTCAGGCGTATTTCATGCAGTGACTCGAGCTCTCCTTCTGTCGGCATGCTATAATGGAGTTCCCCGCCGGTTTTTAGCTCAATAGCATATTGTATGAATCTTGCTGAAAAATCTATTCCTATAACTTCATCAAAAATTTTAGCAAGCTCAAAACTGCTTCTTCCTATAGCACATCCCAGATCCAGTGCTCTAGAAGTTTGTCTGCCTTTTAGATACTTTGCAGCGATATCTATGCAATTTTTAGGAAAATTGGGAACACCCAGCACATTTTCACCCCACTCAAAGTGGCAATACTCTGATACTACTTTATCTTTAGTGTATGTGCCAAATTGGATATGCTCATTATATCCGCTGACTACATATCGAAAACCGGCATGTTGATAAAAATGTCTTCTAAAAGCATAACGGCTATTGGGCAATGCGAGATTACCGCAGCTTATCCACGAACCGCCTTTGATCAAATTATGTTTGCCGTCAAATGTAGGCACCGTAAAATCATCATAAGCAGGATGAACTTTGAAAGTATCAAACGGATAAATAGGGGTTTTTGTCCACTGCCACACATTGCCTATCAGATCATAAAATTCTCCATGTTTATACTTATCTACCGGGGTACTGGAAAAAGAGCCCAATAGATCAATGTTTGCAATATTCACATCATTTGTTTTTTTGGAGATTTCCAACATTCTGTAGTATTCATCTTCTGTTGGTAACGATATAGGCTGTGAGCTTTTTTCACTTAGCCATTTACAAAATGCGTTTGCCTCAAGACAGTTGACTTCTACAGGCCAATTAAGAGGCAGAGGAATTTCATGGATGAGAGTACGTAGTTTATAGCCATCATCTGTTTTCACCCAAAACTCAGGATATGATGCATTTGTATAATTTCTCCAATCTAGGGCTTCTTTATCCCAATAGATATCTTTTTTATATCCATCGTCATTTACAAACTCCAAAAACTCGCCATTTGAAACTAAAAATTTGGAAGCTTTAAATGCAGGAATATCAGCTTCATGAATACCGTATTCATTATCCCAGCCATAATATAGATCGTGCTGGTGAGACTTGCCTATGAAAATTTTACCTCGCGGAACTTGTATAAAAATATTTTGCGGATGATCGCCGCATTCCAAAGATGGCTGGAATTCATATGATGCTTTTATATATTCTATAGGCAATTGTCTCATAAGCACAGATGATGTCTCTAGATGTATATTTTCGTGCTCTATTCCCATCATTATAACCCACCAAGGAGAATCCCATGTGATTGGCAACGTTAAAGGCATAGTAATTATTAGATCCGATACCAGATCAAATACTTTTTGTCTATATGCCAATGTGTCGGATATCGAAGGCCAATTGTAATTTGTCTCATCAAGATCATCCCAACTCATTTCATCTACACCAATTGCAAAAATAGATTCTAGATATGGATCGATCCTATGGTCTATGATCTTAGATAATTCGAGTTTATTTATAAAAAATACGGCCGTATGGCCAAAATAGAAGATCAGAGGGTGCCTGAGAGGATTTGCTTTTTCATAGTAGGCTTTTTCATCTCCCAAGAGCTCAAAAAGAGATTCATACCTTCGAAAACAATTTTGAAAATAGGCTAAGATCTCTTCTCTTTTTGTTTCAATATCATTGCCATCCAATGTTGGCATTTTATGATATTGCATATACATGATGATTACAACGTCCCTTGTTCATACATGGCACGCATACGCTCTTTTTCTTTTTCTCTTTTTAGTTTTTCAGCTTCTTTCGCTCTAAATTTTTCGATTGAAAAACCAAGCCATTGAGACAAAGGCGAAGCAATAAAAATAGATGAATATGTACCGACAATGACTCCTATTAAAAGTGTCAAACTAAATCCGTTGATGATCTCTCCTCCAAAAAGATACAAAAACAAAACAACTATAAATACAGTCAAAGAAGTTAAGGTCGTTCTTGAAAGCGTCATAGTAATAGATTCATCTATAAGAACAAACAAATTTGTCTGTTTTGTACGTCTAATGCTATCCCTGATCCTATCAAAAACAATAATCGTATCATTGATGGAATATCCCAAAAGCGTCAAAATAGCTGCTAAAATATCTAAATTTACTTCGATCGATAAAAGCACAATTGCTCCAAGAGCAATACTCACATCATGAACCAACGCCAATACAGAAGCAACCGCAAAACGCCACTCATATTGATATGAAACATAGATCAAAATCCCGATCACAGCCAACACAAGAGCCATCATTCCTTTTTCTCGAAGTTCATTTCCGACTTTTGCGCCAACCATATCAACGCGTCTTATATCAAATTTGCCTGTGGTGTGAAGTACGTTTTTTATCTCGTCTGAAGTATCATTTGTAACATCAGAGGACACTTTCTTGATTTTAATGACGACTTCATCATCGCCGCCAAAATTTGTTACTTGCGCACCTTGAAATGTTTTAGTCGCATCAAGCACTCTCCTGATCTCATCTATGGGTGCTTTTTGCTCATATTTTACCTGTATCAGTGTACCGCCGGCAAAATCAATACCATAATTAAACCCTTTAGTGAATATCAAAAACCAAGATCCCAGTACCAATACGAGCGAGAGCAAGCCAAAACGCTTGGCATGCCTCATGAATCCGAATGGTTCTTTTAATTTAAAAATTTCCATTATATAGTCTCCTCTTTTTTGATACCAAACCATTTGCTAATAGCATTTTTATCTATCTTGGAGACAATCATATTGTAGATCCCGTGTGTTCCTAAAATTGCCGTAAGCATAGAAACAAGTATGCCTATGCTAATGGTTAAAGCAAACCCCTTGATCGGTCCTGTACCATAAACATATAGTGCAACTGCAGCTATCAAGGTTGTTATATTTGCATCAAATATAGCACTAAATGCATTGGCATAACCGTCTTCTATTGCTTTGGCTATAGATTTGCCTTCGCGCAAAACTTCTCTGATTCTCTCCAAAATAATGACATTCGAATCGACTGCCATACCGACAGTAAGCACTATTCCAGCCATTCCGGGCAATGTCAATGTTGCCCCAAAAAGTGCCATAACAGCTATAATGATGAACAAATTAGCAATCAGCGCAATATTGGCTAAAACTCCTGATAGCCCATAATAAACTATCATAAACAAAGCAACAGCTCCAAATCCGACCACTAAAGCTATGGTGCTTGATTGGATACTATCAGCACCGAGGCTTGGCCCTATAGTGCGTTTTTCTTCTACAACTACAGGTGCAAGCAATGCACCTGATCTTAATGCTATAGCTATATCGTGGGCTTCTTGCTGGGTGAAATTGCCAGAAATCTGCCCTTTTCCGCCGCCGATCCGCTCATTGATCACAGGAGCTGAATATACTTTATTATCAAGTACTATAGCCATTCTCTTGCCTACGCTTTTACCTGAAAAATCACCAAATATCTTGGCACCTTCACCGTTGAGTACAAAATTGATCACAGGCTGGTTACTTTGGCTATAGCCCACACTCGCATCAGTAAGCATTGAACCGTCAAGTACCGGTATCTCTTTGAGAAGATATTTTTCTGGAGTTTTAACATCGTTCAAAATTACATCCCCATACTGTGCGGCTTCAGCCTCGCTCATGCTCAAAACCCTAGCCGCCCTGTCTTCATCGACAGCCATCATTTGCAGATGTGCCGTTTTGGCTATAAGCTCTCTTACCCTTTGCTCATCAGCAGGAGTTTTGATGCCAGGAATTTCGACAAGTATCTTGTCTTCTCCTTGTTTGGCAACAGTAGGTTCTGCAAGTCCAAACAGATCCAAACGGCTTCTAATAGTTTCAACTGCTTGGGATATAGCGTTTTGTTTGGTTCGCTCTATCTCTTCTGGAGTCATAGCTATAGTAAAAACCATACCGTTCTGGGTTAACGTTGTACCTTCTAACTCTTTTTTAACAATTGCTTGAAATTTAGCTACATCGTCGCTATCAAGCAATTCCAAAGTTATACCGTTTTGCTTAATCGCTACATTGTCATAAATGATCTCTTGGTCGTCAAGCAGATACTTAATTGAAGTTGCGATTGATTTCGTGCGAGATTCTATAGCTACTTCACTCTTTACGCCAAGTACCATATGAAGCCCGCCTTGCAAGTCAAGCCCCAAAGTTATCTTCTTGCCCCAGTCGCTCTGCAGCAAAGAAGGCAAAGAAAACACTATCCCAAATATAAAAGCAAAAAGAAAGATAACTACTCTATAGTTAAACATTTTCATTTAGTGTGTCCACTTTTTTGGCAACAAACGCTCTATCTATCTTGACTATAGTAGTCTCATTTAACTTAATTTTGATAAAATTCTCTTCAGTTTTAACAACCTCGGCATATAATCCGCCGTTTGTAATGATTTGATCGCCTTTCTGTAAAGAATCGATCATCTCTTTATGTTTTTGCTGTTGTTTTTGCTGCGGTCTTATGATCAAAAAATAAAAAATAGCAAATAAAGCTACTAGGGGTAAAAATGATAGCAATGCACTACCTTGCTCAGCACCGTTCATGGGATAATCCTTTTGTATAGTAATAATATTCGCAGCTATTTTACCATTGGTGATATAGCAAAGGGCTTAATCATTGCATTTTCAATGTCTCTATTTATATATCTATCACACATAAATATTGAGTTAAAGTTACTCAATACTGCTCTAGGTATTATTGGACTATTCTTTCTCATTGGAAGCTCAAACAGAACATGGTTTTGGAGTGGCTTTTTTATATCATTAGCTTGGTTTTGGTGGATATTGCTGAGCTTTCGTTTTTATGGCATGGCATGGGCAATGCCTATAGGTACTTTTTTGGTCACGATCGGTTTTGGACTATTGTTTTTACTGTTGGCGTGGATTTCAAACTATATATCCAAAAAAACAAAAATTCCACTAGTTATTCTTCATGCTTTGGCCCTATGGAGCATGAGTTTTATCCATCCTTTTGGATTTGACTGGTTCAAGCCGGAGTTAGTTTTTGTAGAAAGCTATATAGGCATTACAAAATGGCAATTTGCTATAGTTCTTATATCAATTACAATTGCTCACACAACCCAAAAGTTAGGATATTTATGGCTTGTGGTTTTTGCATTTTCATATCAAGAAACCAATATCCCTAGTCCGATACGATCAGATATGCAAATAGTTACTACAAATATAACTATGGACACAAAATGGCAGCAAAACCACCAAAAAGAGGTTTTTAAAATGATCTTTGATACTATTGACATTGCTATAGAAAATGATAAAAAGATCATAATATTTCCCGAATCGGTATTTCCTCTATTTTTAAACCTAGAGCCTGAACTATTAAAAGCCCTTCAAGAAAGATCACAAAAAATCGATATGGTCATCGGCGGACTCTATTGGGATAAAAATACACCTAGAAACAGTACCTATATATTTCATCAAGACCAGGTTAGTGTAGCCAATAAGGTGGTTTTAGTACCGTTTGGCGAACAAAATCCATTGCCGGCATGGCTTGGAAAACTTGTTAATAGAATATTTTATAAAGAAGGCGTGCTTGATTATGTTGCAAGCAACAAAATAGCAGATTACAAACTAGGCGATACTATTTATAGAAATGCTATCTGCTATGAAGCAACGAGCGAAAAGCTATACAAGGGTGAACCAAAGCACATGATAGTGCTTAGCAATAACGGCTGGTTTATGCCATCCATTGAGCCGATACTCCAACAATTGCTTTTAAAATACTACAGCAAAAAATACGGCACGACAATATATCATAGCATCAATATGTCACCTTCATATATTATAAAAAGCGGCAAGGTGTTTTGGGTAAACTAATATTTGTAAAGCGAACAAAGAGATGAAACGAATAATAGATAAATATAACATAAAATTAGATAGTCTGCGTACGATCTTTTATCAGTTCATTTCAAATTACCGCATATTTAAGAAATTTTCTAACAAATACAAAATAGATTTGTGGCTCATGGAAGGAAAAGAAAAAAACAGCAAAACGCCTATTACTATTCTGTGCTCTGCAATAGATCAAGAAAGAAGCTATCTTGCTACATTGGTTTTCAAAGAAACTTATAGCGAATCATATATTGGTCGATATTGGCTATGGGATATAAATAAAAACGCCGACAAAATAGAAAAAGAATATTCTATGATGCTATTGGACATCAAAAAATCTCGACGAAAATTTTTAAAAACAGATAACTGTTTTTACATCCCGGGGTGGGTCAGAGGAGTCATTGATTTGCCCTTAAGCCAATCTATTATGAATAAACAAAGCTTAAAATCCGATCTGCGAAAGATCAGAAAAAATTCACTTACATTTGAAGTCACGCAGGATATAAAAAAATTTGATGACTTCTACTACAATATGTATGTGCCATATATTACCAATTCACATGCGAACAGTGCATATATACGCTCATATGAATACAGAAAAAAGCAATTTGAAGGCAACGAGCTGCTTTTAATTAAAAAAGACGAAAAGTATATTGCCGGTGCCATGATCATATATCTAGATGGCAGCCCTGTTTTATCAACCCTAGGGATACGCGACGGCAATATGGAGTATCTAGATTCCGGTGCAATGGGAGCCTTGTATTATTTTTCTTTGGAATACACAAAAGAGAAAAGTTTTTTAAAAATAAGTGCCGGCATGTCAAGAGGGTTTTTAAAAGACGGCGTGCTTCAATACAAAAAAAAATGGGGTCACAGAATTATAGACATATTCTCAGAAACATTTGTCCTCAAGATCGTATCAGATACTCCAGCCACACGTGCATTTCTTGAAAACAATCCATTTATTTTTGACGATCAAGGCTTACCTTACGGCGCAGTGTTTTTAAATAGCAAAGAAAACATATCCCAAGAATTGATCAAGCAGATCAATAAAGACTACTTCTATACTGGTTTATCTAAACTTTTTATCTATCTTCCTAGTGAAATGGAGATGCCAAATCCCAATGTTATCCCACTCGAACTTTCCGGGCGTATCTCTTTTAGAACTTTGGACTTTTTTGAATAAAAAGCATCTGCATTTATAGTATAATTTACCTATCTTACAATGCAAGGATATCAAATGGCACAATGCGATCAAGGCTTCGATTTTTATTGGAGCGGAACCAAAGACATTTTATTACAAATGAGCAAACTCTACAAACAGATAAAAGACAATCCAAACGATAACAGCGGATTGCAAAATCAATTTGCCCTTAGGATCGTAACTCTTGATAAAGATGTCGATTGCTTATTTAACACCCTTACATTTCTTGGCGATCTAGAGCAGATAGGAAAACTCAATAATCTCTATAATGACTTTAATAGCGGATTCTATGACGATATGGGTGAAGCTAAATTTCTCTGCAGAGATATAGCGGAGAAGATCTTCACAGTTGCGAATTTTCATGTCGTACAGCTAGACGGTGATCAGGAGCTTTGGAAGTCATTAAAAAACAAATATGAGCAGCTGCTTTCAATGATCCCAAGGCAATAGTAATTTATAAAGAAAAACACATGGGACGAAAAGCGAAACACCACTTTATTCCACAAACTTATTTGAAGAGATTTACGGAAGATAGCAAAGATTCATCTTTGTTTTTAATCTCGCTCCCATCGTCCTCGATGGGAGTGTATATGAAATTTTAAAACGATTGCAAAATCCCTTACTCACAAATTTTATGCTAAAATTCCAAAAAACAAAAGCCGAATATGAAAAAAAAGTTTTTTACGCTTCCCATCAAAACCTACCAATACATCTCTCGTATGACTCCGGGCAATTGCAGATACTATCCTACTTGTTCAGAATATGCCAAATGGCAGTTTGAGACCACAAATCCTCTTAGCGCATCTATCAATTCAGGCCTACGAATACTCAGATGCAATCAACTCTTTGCAGGCGGCATAGATTATCCGCTTATACGTTACAATCCGCCAAAATTTTCACTCTCCAAACCGTACATTAACAACAATTATGGCAAAATGGATATTAAATATTGGTTTGTGCCGAAAGATAAAACACACTATTATGTCGTAAAGGATTTTAATGACCATCGCTCTAAATAGCCCTCTGGATATGCATCTGCATCTAAGAGACAAAGAGATGCTAAAAGTCGTAGCACCTCTAACGTCCGAAAGTTTCGCAGGGGCGCTGGTCATGCCAAACCTTGTTCCTCCGGTAGATACAATGGATGATCTTTTGGCTTATAAAGAAAGGATACTAACAGCTACAAAAGGCGATACATTCAAGCCGTACATGACGCTGTTCTTTAGAGATAGTTATGATTATGATTTTCTAAAAAGTTTTGGCGATGAGCTAACGGCAATTAAGCTTTATCCGGCGGGCATCACCACAAACAGTGAGGGCGGGGTAAGCGGATTTGATATAGATAAACTTTCCCCTGCTCTTGAAGCTATGAGCAAGCTGGGTATCCCTCTTTGTATCCATGGAGAAACGAACGGATTTGTTATGGACAGAGAGGCCGAATTTATCCCAATATACGAAAAATTGGCAAATGCTTTTCCGCGACTAAAGATCATAATGGAACATATCACCACAAAAGAAAGCGTAGCTGCGCTTGATAAACACGAGAATTTATATGCCACTATCACCCTTCATCATCTTTTGATCACTCTTGATGATGTAGCAGGTGGCTTGCTAAGGCCTCATCTGTTTTGCAAGCCTATAGCAAAAAGGCCGATTGATAGAGATGCTTTGCTTGAAGTCGCACTGAATGCTCACCCAAAAGTAATGTTTGGTTCAGATTCTGCTCCTCACTCAAAAGAAGCCAAAGAAAGCTGCGGATGTGCAGCAGGAGTGTTTAGTGCGCCGGTGGCTCTAGCTGCTTTGGCTGAACTATTTGACAAGCATGATAAATTGGAAAACTTACAAAAATTTGTCTCTGACAATGCAAGATTGATTTACGGTATAATGCCGCCCGAGAAAAAAATTGTACTAGAAAAAACTCCAATGAAAGTGCCGTCCAAATATGGCAATGTCATACCAATGTTTGCCGGAGAAACTCTTTCATGGAGCATCAAAGAAATTATCTAAGGAAGTGAAGTGGGTAAAAAAAATATCAATGCATTGATTCGAGGACATCATAATTTTCAAGATTTAAATTTCAAGAAAAACGAAGAGCGATTCAAATCGCTCGTCCATGAGGGTCAAAACCCAAAAGCACTTTTCATAGGCTGCAGTGATTCGAGGGTTGTACCCGAGCTTATTACCGGAAGCAAACCTGGAGATCTCTTTATAGTTAGAAATATAGGAAATTTTGTAGCGCCGTTCAAGCCCGATGAAGATTATCATGCTACGGCATCGGCTATAGAATATGCGGTTGGCATATTGGGAATTTCGGATATTATTATATGCGGACACTCTCATTGTGGTGCCATCGGTGCATTATACAGTGATGTAGCATACTCTGAAGACATTTTGCATACCGTCAAATGGCTGGAGCTTGGTAACCCTGCCAAAGAATATACACTTTCATTATTCCCAAATATACCAAAAGAGCAGCTTTTGCGTTATACGGAAAAAATATCCGTACTGTTTCAGTTAGAAAACATACTTACTTATCCTATGGTTAAAAAAAGAGTTGACGAACGTAGTCTGTTCTTGCATGGATGGTATTACGATATAACAACAGGTGTCATATCATCATATGACGACGAAAGCGATTCATTCATACCTTTGGAACTCTAAAATATGCCGTTACTGTTAGAAACGATACGTATACATAATGGCAAGATAGAAAATCTGGAGTATCACCAGCAAAGATTTGATCATAGCCGCAAGGTTTTATTTGGCGACACTTCTACCCTGAATCTAAAATCCAAAATAATCGCGCCGCCTCACGGCCTGATCCGCTGTCGTATTTTATATGATACTGATATAAGATCCGTCGAATACATTCCTTATACGCCAAGGGATCTAAAAACTTTTACTGTCGTAAAAAGCGATATAGACTACTCACATAAATTTGCAGATAGAAGCATGCTGGAAAATCTAAAGAGTCTGTATCCGCAAAGCGATGAAATTATCATAGAAAAAGATGGATATCTTACAGATACTACCATCTCCAATATCGCTTTTTTAAAAGACGGGGGCTGGATCACTCCATCAAACCCTTTGCTCCATGGTACAATGAGAGCAAAATTACTCAAAGAAGGTTTTTTAAAAGAAAGACCGATTTGCAAAGAAGAGATATCTTCATTTCAAGGCTTTGCATTAATCAATGCTATGATAGGATTTGTGCCAATAAATGATTTTCATATCAAAGGATAACCATGCCATCATCTATTTTTAACTCTCCCAAATACCAAAATCTTATGCAGCAGCATTTACATCAAGTGATCGAATTGTTATTTAAAGAGGATACTGAATTTAGGATTATTTGCAATACTCAATTTGTAGAATTTATGCCTCATTTGCCGGATCATATTACTGAAAGATTTGATGATATTATTATATTTGATATTGCAGAATACAGCTTTGAAAGTGCATCTATCACAAATGATACATTAACATTTGAGGCCGGTTTTGGAGAAGAGAACATTGGAACTACAGTAAGCATTCCGCTATTGGCGATAGCACAAATATTTATCGATGAAACATATCCGCCGTTAGCAATAAATTTTGTTAAACCTGCTCAAAAACAAAAGATCGTTCAAGCACAAAATTCCATGGATGCTCTTTTGAGCAATCCAAAAAACCAAAGCCTTCTAAAGAAAAAAGGCAAGCTTTGATCTAGCAATTGCCTGACAGTATATAATCTACTATATTGTCAATGTACGCATTTCTTTTGTTTTCTTTTGAATAAATAACATAGAATTTGCGCATCATATTATAACCTCTTATGCGGGCTTCAAAGAATTCGCCTTTTTGTACTTCGTCAGCAATTGCATGTTTTGAGATAATGGAAACCACAGGATTTGCAGGATCTTTTTTGCTTTTCTTAATAGCTTGCAAAACTGCTACCGTATTTCTGACTTCACTTCTCATTTTGAAATCTTTACAAGAAACACCAAGATCATCAAAAACCTCCATCAGCATCTTTCTGGTATGGCTGGTTTCTTCCCTGCAGATCCATTGAAAATTATACAGATCTTCAGTTTGGAGCAATTTTGGGATAGGCACATTACTCACAATAACAAGCTCGTCTTCAAGCCATTCTCTATATATTATATCATTATCCATAATAGGAGATTCAATAAGCCCTACATCGAGTTTTTTATCTTTGATCTGATTGATGATCTCTTGGCTAAGGTCAATAGTCAAAGTAACATCATTGTTAATAGCTTTGCTAAGATTAGTAAGACACTCGCCAGGGATAACATAAGTTCCGATCGTAAAGGATGCACCCAAACGGAAAGTCATCTTTTTGTTTATGATCTTCAAGACTTCCATTTCAGCATTTTGAATTGCTTTTTCAAGCCTTACAACAATTTTATAAAGTTCTTCGCCTTCCGCGGTAAGCTTGATACCATTCTTTTTGCGTTCAATAATAGTAGCACCTAAATGATTTTCTATAAATTTGATCTGTTGAGTAACTGCGGGCTGAGAAATACCTAGTTTAGCTGAAGCTCTGGAAAAACTTCTCTCTCGCACGGTAGTCAAAAATGTCTCTAGCTTGACAAAATCTTTGAGCATAACTTTTCTCCTTGAGGATAGTATAACTATTTACAATAGTATAAAAAAATTTATTTAAAAATATTATACTATAAAAATATTAATAATTGATTATTTTTTATTCAAATAATTCTAATTTGTTTATCAATATTATTAGATTATTTAGATAACTAGCATCTCAGTGTTTTTAATCATTTTAACGATATAATTAACTATATAAAGGAGCAATGATTATGGATAGGCTGTTTCAAGACTTAAATGATGTGCAAAAAGAAGCAGTAAAACATATTGACGGTCCTTTGCTTATACTTGCAGGTGCAGGCAGCGGAAAGACAAAAACACTAACATCACGCTTGGCATATCTTATAGGCGAAGTCGGGATCGATCCTGCAAATACGCTTACTTTGACCTTTACCAACAAAGCAGCACTTGAAATGCGGGAAAGAGCTTTGAAGCTTATAGACAATAATGCTTCATACCCTCCTCTTCTTTGTACATTTCATAAGTTTGGCCTTTTGTTTTTGAAATTCCATATAGAAAAATTAGGCCGTAAAAATAATTTTGTTATTATTGATACAGACGATAAGAAACGGCTGCTTCGAACCATATCAAAAGAGCTCAAAATAGATCTTAGCACATCTTTTGTTGCCAGCGAAATATCAAAATACAAAAACTCTTTACTTTCTCCGGAAATTATATTGGAAAAAGCACAACTGCCAGATTATCAAAAAGTTGCTCAAATTTACGAGATATATCAAAAAAATATTGTTGAAAATAATTTGGTAGACTTTGACGATCTGCTGATGCTGACATACGAGATATTGGATCAAAATCCTGCCTTGCGAAAAGAGATTAGCCAAAGATATGCTTATATAATGGTTGATGAATACCAAGATACTAATGAATTACAGTTCAAACTTCTCAGCCACCTAGCCAGCGAACATCAAAACATATGCGTGGTCGGGGATGATGACCAAAGTATATATGGTTGGAGAGGGGCAAATATTCGTAATATTCTTGATTTTGCACAAATTTTTCCAAAAACCAAAACCATTAAACTAGAGACCAACTACCGTTCTACTAAAATTATACTGGATGCTGCAAATACTCTTATAGAACATAACTCTTCACGTCTAGGCAAAAAATTAGTAAGTCACAAAGGAGAAGGCGGCGATATAAAAATACTTCACTCTGTAGATGAGACAAATGAAGCCAGAACAATTGCCACAGAGGTAAAAGCTTTACTGACTAAAGGAGTCAACCCTAAAGAGATAGCCGTACTTTATCGCATAAATGCGCTCTCAAGATCTCTCGAGGAAGGCTTCAATAAAGAGAAATTGGGATTTAAGCTCATTGGAGGAATGAGGTTTTATGAACGATCTGAAATTAAAGACATTATTTCTTATTTAAGAGTTATTGCAAATCCTCATGATGACTTTTCATTACTTAGAATTATCAATAAACCAAAAAGGGGCATTGGCAAATCATCTATAGAAAAACTGCAAAAAATGGCATTTGAAGCTCATTCATCAATATTTGACCTAAATAACAAAATTGATCCAAAGACCATCCAAGAAACTATTGGCAAAAAAGCTTACACATCTTTTATACAGCTAGTACAAGATATTGGAACTTTACAAGAAGAATCAAAAGCCGGTCACCTTTCTTCTCTAATCAATATATTTGAAGAAAAAATAAAACTCAAAGAGTACTATCAAAGCCTGCCGGACGGGTACGAACGAATATTAAACATCGATGAATTTTACGGGTATTTTAATGAAAGTGTATTGCTTAATCCGGATCTGGTATTAGAAGAACTCCTCAATGATATTTCATTGCAAAGTGAACAAGACCAGCTAGAAGATGATACTATAACCATAATGAGCATTCATGCATCTAAAGGCTTGGAGTTCGAATATCTTTATGTGATAGGCCTTGAGGAGGAATTCTTTCCTCTTTTGGGAGATGATTGCAATCTGGAAGAAGAGAGAAGACTAGGATATGTTGCCATCACAAGAGCCAAATCTCATCTGACACTTTGTTACGCCGATAGCAGATTTTACAAAGGCAAGCGTAAGATCATGGAAAAGAGCCGCTTCTTAGGTGAATCTTCGCTTATACAAAATAGTAGTCTTAAAATTACAAAAAGCACTGTATTTAAAAAAGGCGACCTGGTCAAACATAAAATTTTTGGAATTGGTCGCATCCAAAGCATAAGCAGTGCCGGCAAAGAATATAAACTGCTCATAAATTTCGGCGGCAACAAAAAAGAGATACTAAGCTCATTTGTACAGGCTGTGTAAAAAGACGCGAGATGAACAAAGCCCATCTTCACTGCGCTAACGCTGAGTTCTCTTCAGTAGATGGCTTATGCAACTAGTTGCATTATTACAATATGTCATTGTGAGTGAAGCGTGACAATCTATATTAATTTATACAAAATACTGGAGTATATCAATTTATGAATCGTTTGTTTGTAGTACGCAAGCCTATATTTCGTTCATCTAACGGCTATATGAATCATTTAAAATGGAAATATAATACCAAAAAAATAGGATTTTCCGGCACGCTTGATCCGTTTGCAACTGGATGCCTGATAGTTGCTACAGGACAATATACCAAACTATTTAACTATCTTGACAAAACCCCAAAAACGTATCGCGCTACTCTTTGGCTTGGTGCGAGCTCTCCTACGCTTGACATAGAACAAATAACACAAATTATGGATATAAAACCATTTTCAAAAGAGCATATAGAACAAACTCTTGCTTCTTTTAAAGGAGAACTCACATATTATCCGCCACAATTTTGTGCTAAAAAAGTAGATGGTGTAGCATCATATAAAAATGCAAGGGATGGCAAAAGCACAGAACTCAAATCCATCACATCGATGATTTATGATATATCACTGCTTAATTACAATCACCCGTTCGTACATTTTGAAGCAACTGTGAGCGAAGGTACTTATATTCGTTCTCTTGGTGAACTTATAGCCAACAAATTAGGTGTCAACGGAGCGCTTTCCAGTCTTGAGAGATTAAAAGAAGGACGATTTGTGTTTGAATACGAAAAAGCGCTTGATCCTTTGAATTTTATATCCATGCCTCGTAATGAATATTTGGGCGATATACAAGATATTGAACTCGGCAAAAAACTGTTATTGAGTAATTTCTCAAATCAAAAAGACGGATTGTATCTAGTAACTACTCCTGATTTTTTCTCTATTATTGAGATACAAAATGAAGAGATAAACTATAAAATAAACCGTATGCCGTTATTCAAAGGTGATACTAATGTATAGCATCAAAGCTCATGCCAAAATAAATATTTTTCTCAAGATCACAGGTCACGAAAATGGATATCATACACTATTTTCTAGATTTATGAGACTCGATAATCTATATGATACCATATCTTTTGAACCTTGCAAATGCGATTCATTTACTATTGAAGGTATGGATGACGTGGATCTTAAAAGCAATACTGTTTACAAAGCTTTCGTTGCTCTAAATGATCATACGGGCAATTTGGATCTATTGGATTTCTTTTATCATCATAAAGTCGTAATAGAAAAAAATATTCCCAGCCTTGCAGGGCTAGGCGGAGGCAGCAGCGATGCAGGTGCTTTTTTGAGACTTGCGAACAAAGTATGCGATCTGCAATTAGATACACCTACACTTGCCCAAATAGGAAGCAGTGTCGGAGCGGATGTTCCTTTTTTTGTATATGACTATCCCATGGCAAACGTGAGCGGATTTGGAGAAATTATAGAGCCGTTTGATGAAAAACCGTTTGAAGTGGAGCTTTTTTTCCCAACGATAGGATGTGATACAGCTCAAGTATATAAGACATTTAAATCTGACTTGCTCAGCAATATTACCCCTGATAAATATATACACTGGAAAGAGTTGAGCAGCAAAGAGATCTTGACTCAAACATCAAATGCTCCACAAATTTTAAACGACTTATATGCAGCTGCTCTTATTGCATATCCGGATTTAAAAAATGAAGCACCCAAAGGGTGGTTTTTTAGCGGAAGCGGGAGTACTTTTTTCAAGCCGTATGATATAATTGCGTCAAAAAAGGAACTCTAAGGTGGCAATGAATCTAATAGCTCAAAACAAAAAGGCTCGCCATGACTATGAGATACTGCAAACCTTTGAGGCCGGCATAGTATTGCAAGGCAGCGAAGTCAAAGCCCTTAGGGCAAAAAGAGCCAATCTAAAAGACTCTTATTGCCGCTTTATAAAAGATGAGTTGTTTGTGATGAATATGCATATCACTCATTTAGAAACCGCTTATCGCAACTTTGCTCCAGATACGAGAAAACCGAGAAAGCTTTTGCTTCATCGCAAAGAGTTAAATAAACTATTTGCCCAATCGACTCAAGAGAGTTTAACGATTGTGCCGTTGATGTTATATTTTAATGAAAAAAACAAAGCAAAGATTTCTATAGGACTTGCCAGGGGTAAAAAACTCCACGATAAAAGAGCTGACCTCAAAGCCAAAACGCTTGACCGTGAAGCCAAACAGGCTATAAAGGACAAAAACCGCTAAACCTAAAAGGCTTGCATCGTTTCTTCAGCCTGCCCGCTATCTGGTAAGATATTATCAAAAATATTTCCAAGCGATCCATCTTGTGAACCATTTTCATCAGTTGAATTTGCGTCAGTTGCATTTAAATCATCCAGGTTGGGCTGATCTAAAGGCAGAGGGGATATGCCGGTATAATATTCATTTCTGCCATTTATAACACCGTATTCCACACCTCCTGGAATATCAAACCTGCGTTTTGTTGTTGGATATATTGCTATTAATTTTCTATAATAATGTGCAAAAGCCGGTGCAACTACACCTCCTCCGGTTACTCCGCTATTCATTGGCCTATTGTCATCTCTTCCTACCCATATCATGGTTTCAATTGTAGGCGAATACCCGCAAAACCATGCATCAACATTGTTGTTTGTTGTTCCTGTTTTTCCTGCAAGCTCAATTCCATCCACTATGGCGCCGTGCCCCGTACCATATCTAACAACATCTTGTAAAATAGTTGTCATAAGATACGCTTGCTCAGGTCTTGTAAATTCCGCTATCACTTCTGATTTTATCTCTAAAACCAAACTGCCGTCTTTTGCAATAATTTTACTTACCAAACGAGGTTCTACTATTTTGCCGTAGTTACCAAAAACAGAATAGACTTGTGCCATCTTTAAAGGACTGACAGATAAATTGCCTAGTACAATAGACATATCTCTAGGCATGTTTTGTATTTGCAATACTTCTAATTTATCAAATACATTTGGCATTCCTAGGCTTTCAGCCAAATTAACCGTTGCTAGATTTCTAGATTCTATCAATGCCTGCCTTAATGTCATATATCCTTTAAAAGTCCCGTCATAGTTTTTTGGAGACCAAGCTTTACGATTGCCTCGATTATCCGTATATTCAAATATTTTTTCGACATCCTGCACATATGTTGCCGGGTTATTGCCTGCATCAAGGGCTATTTGATACACAAAAGGCTTGAATGATGAGCCTGGCTGTCTAGTGGCTTGGGTAGCTCGATTAAATGCGCTTTTCTTATAGTCGACCCCTCCTACCATGGCTAAAATATCACCCGTATTGCTTTCCATAGAAACAAGAGCAGCATTCAAAGAAGCACTAGGAGAGTAGCGCATGGCATCTGTATATACTTTCTGTACTGCCTCTTGTGCTATTTCTTGCTGTTTGAGATCTATGGTCGTATAGATAGTATATCCGCCGGTTCTAAGATCTTCAACTAGAGGTTCATACTGTCTTATCACTTCATCTACAACGTAAGGTGCTAAATTTTGTGTCAAGCTCGATGAGTAAACTTTTGGTCTCTCTGTAATGGCTTCATTATATTGTGCCTCATCGATCCAGCCTAAAGTCTTTAAACGAAACAATACAGTATCTGCGCGATTTATAGCTCTTTCATAATATTTAACCGGATTTAGTGTGCTAGGAGCATTTGGAAGCCCTACTAATATAGCACTCTCTTTGAGAGTCAGCTCATTTAGTTCTTTATGAAAAAATCCATTTGCTGCGGTTTTAACACCATAATACCCATTTCCAAAGAATATCTCATTTAGGTAACGTTCGAGTATCTCTTCTTTGGTTAGTGATTTTTCTATCTTAAGAGCCAGTACTGCTTCTTTGATTTTACGCCCTAATGTTTTTTCATTTGTTAAATATGTATTTTTGATAAGTTGTTGCGTTAGCGTACTGCCGCCTTCTACAAAACTTCCGGCTTGTATATCTTTAAAAATAGCTCGCAGTATTGCCTCCGGGCTAACGCCTTGATGTTCAAAAAAGCCGCTATCCTCTACGGCGATCAAAGAATATACAAGTTTTTCCGGGATTTCGTTATATTTAGCATAAAGACGATGTTTATCCTTAAAAATATATGCGATTCTTTTTTCGTTTTTATCAAGTACGACACTTGATACTTCCGGATTATAATCAATTAATTTATCAGCATCCAATGAAATTTGCGTATATGCATAGATCATTGCTGCGACAATACCTATAGTTATAATAATTATAAATTTAATAAATAATTTAAATATTTTAGACACGATTAAAAACTCCTCTAAGTGTTATATAATTGTAGCAGATTTTATAATATTTTGATAGAAACCGTTTTTAGCTTATCAAAAAACAAGCGCAAATATTCTTGAGAAACTCCTAGCCTAGGGATAATACGCAATATCGGTACTTTTACTGTAGGCTGCCTGATCGCACCTACCAAGAAACCTTCTTGCATCAAAGCTGTTTGTATATCAAGTACTATCTTATTGCTTTTTTTCTCAATAGCGACAATGAGAGATTTCAAGTCAATTCCCAAGTACTCTTTGCATATTTGCTGCCTTTGTAAGATTTCCCTGCTTAGTTCTTCAAAATTATCTTGAATGTAGCGCATATTAACTATTGCCAAAGCAGTATCGATCACAGACGGCGCAGTAGAATAGATTATTGGTTTTGCCCTGTTTTCCAGAAACGAAACAATGGTCTTAGAGGCCAATATATATGCCCCATAACTTCCATAAGCCTTGCCGAGTGTTCCCATTTTGATATGATTTGCTTTTGGAGTGATTTTATAATACTCAAAAATACCCAATAGTTTTTCGCCTATTACTCCGCTGCTATGTGCCTCATCTACGATAAGCAATGCATCGTTTTCATCAGAAATATCAAAAATTTCTTTCGCGCACAGCTCCCCGCTCATAGAATAAACACCTTCGATAGCAATGATCACACGCTTGGCTTTTGCTTTGGATATTTTTGCGCGTAGATCTTCTGAGTCATTGTGTTTAAATAGTGTTACTCTATCTTTTAACAAACCTATAGCCATCATGCCGCTTGCATGATATTCCTCATCCACAAAAAGATGATCGCTTTTGCGAACCAATGCTTCAAACAGAGATAAATTTGCCAAAAAACCGCTGCCGACCATGATGCCTGCTTCAAAGCCGTTAAGAGTTGCCATTTGCGACTCAAATATTTTATGAAGCAAATGGTAGCCGCCAACTAACATGCTTGCTTTGGGAGCAAAGGTATCATATTCATTCAATAACTCTAAAGCTTTTTGTAACTGTTCTTTGTTATTAGCTAATCCCAAATAATCATTACTGGCAAAATCTATTAAATTGTCATTATAGATCTTTCGTTCTCTAAAGCGGCCTACTTTTTGAAGAGCATCTAATTCTTTTTGATACATATAGATAATTTATATTTAAAAATTTTATACTCCTCTAAGAGCGACGCCTAACCATAGCGCTGCTAGTCCAAGTATAATATTTAAAGGCAAAAAGAAGTTCGCCAAAGGCATCATAACTTTTTTTGTTCCCAGCAGATCCAAATTATTGAATGCCCTTTGGGCAACGTTTCTGCGTAAAAAAATCCAAATAAAATTAAAAGCCATAATAAGCCAAATAGTCTCTTTGACATGGATTAAATAATCTAATGAGGTATTCTTTAGTGCAGCAGAGAGCATAATACCGGTGGCAATACTAATAATAACAAAAGGCAAGGCAAGGAATAAAAGTCTTTTTGTAACTGCAAGGTTACGATTAATTCTCAACTCTTCATCTTCCCAAGCAAGTTTAATAGGATGAACAGCCACCCTGACAGCGATCATGCCGCCGACCCAAATAATAGCTGATATAACATGAAGGGTGAGTAATATGTGCATTTGGCTCATTTGCGTTCCTTAAAGCATTTTGGCTAAATAATCTCTAGAAGCTTTGAGTGCTTCTGGGATCTTGGAGGTATCCTTGCCTCCGGCAGTAGCAAAATCATCTCTCCCGCCGCCGCCGCCGCCGAGTATCGGAGCAATTTCTTTGATCCATGCTCCAGCTTTGATCATTATGCCTTTAACGCCGCAAGCTATCATTACCTTATCGTCTTTTGGCTGAATTAGCATAATAGCTATTTTTTCATAACGATTTTTAGTTTCATCGATCATTGCTTTGATATCTCCGCCATTTACTTCAGATACAATTGTCGGCACACCATTAATTTCTAAAACTTCAAGTTCATTTTTTTGGCTGCTCATAGCATTTTGAAGTTCAGCTTTGAGCTCTTTTATCTGATTTTTAAGTCTTTGAATGCCTGCAATTACATCATTGGTTTTAAGTTCACTTTCTATTGCTGATATCTTGTCTCGCTGAAGATTCATAAGTGTAACAGCCTGTTTTCCTACAACTGCCTCGATGCGTCTAACGCCAGCACTTACGCCGCTCTCTTTAAGAATATAGAAACTACCAATATCGGCTGTATTTTTTACATGTGTGCCGCCACAAAACTCTACACTCACTCCATCAAAACTCACAACCCTCACAATATCGCCATACTTTTCGCCAAACATAGCTATGGCACCTTTTTGTTTTGCCTTTTCAATAGGAAGCTCTTCCACAGATCCGCTTTTACCACTTGCTATCCAGTTATTTACAAGCAACTCAACGTCTCTGATCTCTTCTCTACTCATCGCTCTTGGAAAACTAAAATCAAATCTAAGCCGTTTGTCATCATTTAAGCTTCCAGCTTGCGCGACACTATTTCCAAGCACTTCTTTGAGCGCAGATTGCAAAAGATGTGTAGCAGAGTGATGCTTTTCAACCTCTTCTCTATTATAAACTACTGCAAGAACGCTATTGCCTACAGATAAATCATTACCAATACCCGAGCCATCAACCTTAGAGAGATTTAAATCCAAAAATTTTTGTGTAGCAATAACTCTCCTGCCGCCAATTACTCCGGTATCTCCTTCTTGTCCACCGCTTGTTGCATAAAATGGAGTCTCTTGGAGCATTACCCAGCCTGATTGGTTTGTCAATAAAGTCTTAACTTGACGAAACTCTTCATCCAAAAGTGCAACAATCTTTGTACGATTTTTTATTGTGCTATAGCCAACAAAACTATTTGAACCATAACTTTCTAAAATTTCCTTAAAATCACCATTAACCATAGCATCACCGCTCCCTTTCCAAGAAGCTTTCGAGAGCTCTCTTTGGGCATTCATATGCTTCTCAAATCCATCCGAATCCAAAGCAATATTGAGTTCTCTTAGCATATCTTCTGTCAGGTCAAGCGGAAAACCATAAGTATCATAAAGTTTAAATGCCACTTCGCCGCTAAATACATCACCTGTAGTTTCAAGCTCTTTATTAAATAGTGCAATACCGGCATCTATAGTATCAAAAAATCTCTCTTCTTCTAATTTCATAGCACTTTTAATAGAATCAGATGCTGCGCTCAAGTAAGTATAGTGCTCGCCCATATTTGCTACCAAGCTATCAACAAGTTTATACATAAACGGTTCTCTAAGGCCAAGAAGGTAGCCATGGCGAATGGCACGGCGCATAATACGTCTAAGCACATACCCTCTACCCTCTTTGTCAAAATTTACTCCTTGGGCCAAAAGGAATGAAACTGAACGCAGATGGTCTGCTATGACTCTAAAACTTGCACTTTGCTTGTCATTGTAATCGTATTTTTTACCTACCAGTTTTTCGATAGCTTCGATATAAGGCATAAACAAAGATGAGTGATAATTGTTTAATTTGCCCTCTTTGATAGCTACTACCCGCTCTAGCCCCATACCGGTATCTATACTAGGTTTTGGCAGAGGGTGAAGCGTGCCGTTCTCGTCTCTTTCATATTGCATAAATACGAGGTTCCAGATCTCTAAAAATCTATCTCCTTCTCCGCCCATTTTATCTTCCGGTGAATTAAAATGCTCTTCACCTTGATCATAGAATATCTCACTGCAAGGTCCGCAAGGTCCGGTATCTCCCATTTGCCAAAAGTTATCTTTATCGCCGAAACGAATTATACGGCTAGGGTCTATATGCTTGCTCCAAATATCAAATGCTTCATCGTCACTATCATGTACAGTAGCCCAGATCTTATCGATCGGCAATGCCAGATAATCAGAGCTTGTTACAAACTCCCATGCATAAGCTATCGCTTCTTCTTTGAAGTAATCTCCAAAAGAAAAATTTCCCAACATTTCAAAAAAAGTATGATGTCTAGCCGTATAGCCTACATTGTCAAGGTCATTATGTTTTCCGCCGGCTCTGATACAAGTCTGGGAACTTGTTGCTCTAGGTGGACTTGGAATAGGAGCTTGCCCTGTGAAGATATCTTTAAACTGCACCATGCCGGCATTGGTAAAAAGCAATGTCGGATCATCTGGTACCAGCGGAGAACTGGCTACCAAAAGATGGCCTTTGCTTTGAAAGTAATCTAAAAACGATTGTCGTATATCCATGGAAATCCCCATTATAAAATGGTGAATTTTACCTAAAATATGGTGAATTTAGCCTTGTGTTGCTATTTGTGTCAGCAAGGAGGCTATTTTTTGACTTCCGTCTTTATCAATACTTTTAAGAAGTTTACGGCTTTTTGTCTTGATATCATCCAAATTCAAAATAATATTTTTAACTTCATCTATATTGATATGTTTTTCTCTCATAACCCAAGCTAGATTTTGTTCTACTAGAAATTGTGCATTATGATACTGATGATCTCCGGCTGCAAAAGGATATGGCACAAAAATAGTCGGCAGTCCATTTGCACTTAGCTCCCAAAGTGTAGAAGCACCGCTTCTAGCAATTGCAAAATCGGCCGATGCCATCATATCTGGCATTTTGGTAGTAAATCCAAAAACTTCTGCTTTTATATTCAGTTTGTCATACTGCTCTGCTACTGCTTGTATATTTTTCTCGCCTGCTTGATGTATGATCTTTATATTTTGAGACTCAAGCCACGGAGCAAGCGAAAGAGCCAATTCATTAATAGCCTTGGCCCCTTGTGAGCCACCCAAAAAAATAATACTTTTTATTTTATCTCTGACTCTTCCTTTGACAAAAAACTCTTCTTTGATAGGATAGCTTTTAATAAGACTGTTGTCATCATAAGAAGAGATAAAGGCTGTAGCATACTTGCTCAAACGACGATTCAAGGATCCCATTACTGCATTTTGTTCGTGAATAACAAGCGGTATTCTAGCTAAAATAGCCGCTATAGAAGTAGGAGCAGCAGAAAATCCGCCGACGCAAAATACTACCTTGGCATTGTGTTTTTTCAAGATCGAATACGCATCAACAGTAGCTTGAGCCAGCATCCATAAAGATTTGATCTTACCTAAGATCCCTTGATTTACTACGCCCCTTGTGGATAGAAAATATACTTGTTTAAATTGTCTATCGCTTTCAAACCAAGATCTATCTTGGCCTTGCGTAGAGCCTACATATATCAATGATCCATTGACTAAACGTTCTTTAACGGCTTTAATGATGGCCAAATGCCCGCCCGTTCCTCCACCTGTCATTATTATTGACATAAAGACTCCTCGTGATTAATATGTTCTGTTTTTGTATGATTTTTTTTTGAAACCATTAGTACCATTCCGATTGCCAAAGATAATGCCAAAATTTGGGATCCGCCGTAACTTAAAAATGGAACCGCTATCCCTTTAATCGGAGTGATCCCGGCAATTCCAAAACTATTAATTACAAAAGCAAAACCTATCAAAAGCGCTACACCTATTGTAAACAGAGAATAGACCGGATTATTCAACCTTGATGCTATTTTAAACAAACGGAAAATAATGGTCAGCAACGTAAGCAAAACAAACATTAAGCCAACAAATCCAAACTCTTCGGTTATGCCGGCCAAAACAAAATCTGTATGCACGTCACTCAAATACCCCAGCTTAAACTGCCCATTTCCAAGGCCTGTGCCAAATAATCCTCCGTGATTGATAGCATTAAGAGAATTAGATATCTGATAGGACTCTTTGGCTATCGCGTCAACTCTTAGAGATTGCGTCCAATCAAATGGCATAAGAGAAAGTACCGGATCCTGGACCCCGGCCCACCATTCAACAACCCTTTTGATACGGTGCGGTGCTATTTTGATCAATATAAGCAAACCTATGATCCCAGTACTGACCAAAGAAAGAAAAAATTTAAAACTGCTCCCTGCAAAAAAGAACATGATCATAAGAGTCATAGCCAAAACCATGGTTTGCCCCAGATCTTTTTGTAAAACTGCAATTAGCAATACTACGATCATAAAAACAAACAGATAAGGAAGATATGCATTGATCTCTTCGGCAAAACTCATGTTTCTGCGATGAAGCAATTTTCTAGAAAAGCTCCAAGCTAAAAAAAAGACGAATCCTACTTTAAAAAATTCGACAGGAGAGATCTTAAAAAATCCCAAGCTTATCCATCTTTTGGCTCCGCCTGTATCATTGGCTAGAGAAGAAGGAAGAAACGGCATTGCTATCATTATTAAAAAGAATAAAAGAAAAACGCTCAAACCGATTTTATTAAACCATTTATCCGGGTCAAGCCTACTTAGAAAAACCATCAAAAGTATACCAGTAAATACAGACACAAATTGACGCAATAAAAATGCAAACTCGTTTGAAGAGAAATATAATATCGTGTAAATTGAAAGCGAATAGCTCATAATCAAAGATACCGTCATCAAAACAATTACACCAATAAAAAGCGGTTTGTCAATCATAATTTATCTATACTCAATTAAATCTATATTTTGCATATTTTATCCAAAATTTAGTGAAAACCTACTCTTAGATAGTTAAAATCAAAGAGATATTTCAATAAAATAGTAAATTAACAATAGACAAAAATTAAACATAAATTCAGCAGACACAATTAACGATTATACCTGGAAAAACATATGCACAAAAATGATAAAAATTATTATGATTCGCAAAAAAGCAGAAAAATACTCTTTTTGTTCTTTCTCTTTTTAGCTACTTTTGCCATATTTGCTTTTTCAATTTTGCGAACTATTTCTTCAGATAGATATTTGCCTAGCCACACCGCCACAATTCACGACAGGTCTCTTCGAGGGTCTATTATTTCACAAGATGGATTTAGCATAGCCCAAAGCCAAAAAAGCTATCAAGCCAGTATAAGAGCAGAGAGTATAAATCCGCAAAATAAAGAACTCTTTATCACACTTTTTAGCCTTTATAGCGATATGCCAAAAGACAAGGTCAAACAAAAATTTAAAGACAAATATGGATATCAAATTGAACAAGGCAATATCATACTTTCCAAAAACATGGATGCAAGACATGCCGCACAACTCAAATCATTGGCGCACAAGCTAAGGAAGCTAAATATTTTACGTCCGACAAAAAGAGCAAACGGCGTTGAAATAGTTTATGGCCTGGACATAATTGAAAATGGTGAAACAAGATTGTTCCCATTTGGAGACACTATTTCTCCTATTTTAGGCTATGTAGGAAAACATTTAGAAACAAATTATATGCGGCCGGTTGGCAAGCAAGGTTTAGAGCGAAGATATGAAAAATATATAGGTTATAAAAGCAATGGTTTTATAGAAGGTAAACGTGACGTTGTCGGAGATGTTATACATAATCGATACACAGATATCAAACCGTGTATAAACGGCCTTGATCTGCACCTAACAATTCCTCTAAAATTGCAAAGAAATATAGAATATATGCTTGACGATATGAAAAAAGAGACAAATTCTGATGAGATTATCGCTACAGTAATGGATAGTAAAACCGGGAAGATCATAGCCATGGCCAGTTCAAACCGTTTTGACCCAAATGCAATAAAAAAACATGATATACAATCATTAAACCCGAAATTTAGTGAATACCTTTATGAACCGGGATCTGTATTAAAACCTTTTACGTTAGCTATAGCTTTAGATCACAAAAGAGTTACACCGCAAACAATTTTTAATTTATTCAATGGAGAATTAGATATCGGAGGAAGAAGAAAAATTACAGACGGTGAACACCGCTTTGCTGCCTTGAGTGCTAGTGACATTATAGTCCATTCATCAAATGTAGGGATCTCTTTAATATCCTGGCGTTTATCTGGGGGTGAATTTAGAGATGGATTATTAAAATTTGGACTCTCTAAGCCATCGGGTATTGATCTCTCTAGAGATTTAGCCGGCAGCATCAAGCCCGTTACACTATTAAACCACAAGCTGCATCGTGCCAATAGCTCATATGGTTATGGTTTGATGGTCTCATTTATGCAGCTTCTTAAAGCATATGCGGCTTTTAATAATAATGGGATCATGCCAACTCCGCACCTGATCGACCACCTTGAAGATGCAAAGAAAAATAGATACAAATTGCCCTCAGTTACTCATAAAACACAAGTAATTAGTGCTTCTACTGCAAACCAAATGAATCAAATACTAATAGATACCGTAAGCAAAGGAACAGGAATTGCAGCTTCAACTCCGGGAATAATAGTAGGAGGCAAAACAGGTACTGCAAAAATGGCGACTGCAGGAAAATACGTAAACAACAAATACCAAACCAGTTTTTTTGGTTTTGCTAACGATGATAAAGGTCATAGATATACGATTGGTGTCTTGGTTATTAACCCGAATCGCCCTTGGCCGTACTATTATGCATCTATGACATCGGTGCCTGTAGCTAAAAAAATCATAGATATGCTAATAGTTCTTAAATACCTAGAACCAAATCAGCAGCAAGTACAGCTATTCAAACAGGCTAATCCTTCTATTATTGAAGAAAATATACCTCAATCTATCGTTGAAGAGTCACCTGCTGGCAAAATACCTGCTGCACAAAATCTCGAAACTGTATATGAAACACCGGAACTTGAAGAAAACAATAGCTCTAATCGATAATTAGATCCATACATTATCGATCAGTCTTGTTTTACCGACAAAGGCTGCTACCAAAATGATGGTGTCTTGCAGAATAATTTCATCAATGGGCTCAAAACTTCTGCTTAGAATAGCAATATACTCTATTTTGTCCACTGGAGATAGAGTTTGTCGCATAGCTTCGGTTATCTTTTCTGTATTTTTTTCACCTGCCATCACAAACTGTGTTGCTTTTTGCAATGAACGGGACAAACTGAGTGCTTTTTGTCTGTCCTCATTGTTTAAATATATATTTCTACTGCTAAGTGCCAATCCATCATTATCGCGTACGATATCGCATGGTACGATCTTGCAAGACATAAAATAATCTTTTGCCATTTGTGTTATAAGTATCAATTGTTGAGCATCTTTTTTGCCAAAATATGCTTTTTGCGGATGGGTCAGGTTAAGTAGTTTCATAACAATCTGAAGCATCCCGTCAAAATGCCCTGGCCTTTTTTCTCCCTCCAATATATATCCTCTTACTTTTGGGGCTGCCAACATTAATTCATCTTCACTGTACATTTGATCAACTGTAGGCATAAACAAGATATCGACTCCGGCCAAACGGCAAATTTCCATATCTGCTTCTTCTTTTCGCGGGTATTTATCTAGATCCTCTCCTTCCAAAAACTGTGTAGGATTTACAAAAATTGAAACGATAACAAACTCATTTTCTTCTTTGGCTTTATTGATAAGAGATAAATGGCCTTTATGCAAAGCTCCCATAGTAGGCACAAAACCAACGCTTCCATTTAGCTTTTTTCTTGATTGCATAAATTCGTCTATTGTGCGAACAATAACCATCTCTAACCTCGGCTTGTAGTATATTTTGGTAAAATAATACCAAATTATTATAAGACTAGGAAAAATAACCTTATGGATGCATACGAATATAGTGAAATGCTCAAATCACTTTCTATTAAGATGGATAACATTACTCACATTGTAAAACCGCAAATATTACAAAACAGATTAAATGAAATAGAAGCCATGCAGCAAGATGCAAATTTTTGGAATGACAGCGATAATGCAGCCAAAATAGCCCAAGAAAAAACCAGAACAGAAAGAATGCTAGAAAAATACAATAAAGCCAATAATGCACTCAAAGACGGTATAGAATATTTCGAGCTTGCAAAATCAGAAAAAGATGAAGATACTCTGGAGATGCTTTATGAAGATGCTCTGAATCTTGAAACTATCGTACATGCCCTGGAAATAGAAATGATGCTAAGCGGCAAACACGACAGCGCCAATGCCATAGTAACTATCCACCCAGGCGCAGGAGGAACAGAATCCCAAGATTGGGCAAGCATGCTTTATAGGATGTATCTCAGATGGGCTGAAAGACATGATTTTAAAGTTGAAGAACTTGACTATCAAGCCGGTGAAGAAGCAGGGATCAAAGATGCCACATTTATCATCAAAGGCGAAAATGCATACGGCTATCTGAAAGTAGAAAACGGCATACACAGGCTTGTGCGCATCAGCCCGTTTGACAGTAATGCCAAAAGACATACATCATTCACATCAGTCATGGTAAGCCCTGAGATAGAAGACGATGTGGATATAGTCATAGAAGACAAAGATATCCGCATAGATACTTATCGCGCAAGCGGTGCGGGCGGACAGCATGTCAACAAAACCGAATCAGCCATCAGGATCACTCACATTCCTACCAATATCGTAGTACAATGCCAAAACGACAGAAGCCAGCATAAAAACAAAGCAAGCGCTATGAAAATGCTAAAATCCCGCCTTTATGAATATGAAATGGCAAAAAAACAAGCTGAGATCGATGGGATCGAAAAAAGTGAGATCGGCTGGGGACACCAGATCAGATCTTATGTCCTTGCACCTTATCAGCAGGTAAAGGATTCCAGAAGCAACCAAGCCTTTTCAAATGTAGATGGTATTCTGGATGGAGATATAGACGCACTTCTAGAAGGTGTTTTGATATCTCAGGCGAAGTAAGGGTTTATATGTGCCCACCTCAGGAGAGGTGAAACCAGAGAATTATGCTAGGCTTATCGCTAAATCGAAGTAATTTCTTTTAAGCTTTGATTTTCCAATACAAATATTTTGTCGCATATCTTTGCGACATCTTTATCATGAGTTACGACCACAAGTCCGGCATTTTCTTTTTGCACATAATCTTTCAATACATTCATGACCAGATTTGCCGTTTCTTTATCTAGATTCCCTGTAGGCTCATCGGCAAATATTATTTTTGGTTTTTTGCTAAGCACTCTGGCAATAGAAACCCTCTGCTGCTGACCGCCGGAGAGTTCAGATGTCTTTTGATTCATTAGTGATGCAATTTCGAGCTTTTCGAGCAAAGCCATATCTACAGTAGAATTTGAAAGTATAGTGGCGATTTCTATATTTTCAATAGCTTTCATTCCTTTGAAAAGATGATGGAATTGAAAGATCATTCCTAGCTCAAAACGGCGCATTTGATCTATTTGAGACGAACTTAATTCATCTATTCTTTGATCCAATATAGTCACCTCTCCTTTTTTAGGAGCAAGGAACGCAGAAAGTATATGAAGCAGCGTAGATTTTCCGCTTCCGCTTTTGCCTACTATTGCAACACTTTGTGATGAATGAAGTTTAAAATCAACCCCATTAAATAAAGGGTAATCAAAAGAGTGATAAAGATTTTTAGCTTTAATTAATTCCAATAGCTAAACCTTTTTTGCAGATTATAACATAGTAGTGATAAAATACAAAATAAAATAATAAAATATATGCTTATGATATATATTTAAGATATTTTTCTATATCATAAAAAATTATTATTCAAGAGGATTGGATATGTCAATAAAATACTTGAGCTCGATTATTTTTACTATTATTATTGGCATTGCATTCGCCTCTTCTAATATCAAAACTTCAAAACATCCAAAAATATGTTTAGTTCTCTCTGGCGGAGGAGCTAGAGGGTTGGCGCATTTGGGAGTATTGCGCGCTTTAGAAGAACGGCACATCAAGCCAGATTGCATAGTCGGCACAAGTGCCGGAGCATTAATCGGAGGATTATATGCTACCGGTATGCCTATAGATGAGATTGCAAAACGTATCGAGGATATGAATTTTAACAAAATACTTTACGACAAACCAAACAGAAAAGAAAGATCGCAATACCAAAGAGACTTGGAGTACAATAGTAATAATATATTTAATATTAATCTTACAAAAAACGGTACGGTTGAGCTGCCTGAATCCATCATAAGCAGCATGAGGCTGGATGAATCTTTACGTATATTATTTGAAAAATATCCATTTGATATCAACTTTGACCAACTGCCGATCAAGTTTCGTGCCGTAGCAACTGATTTAGCCACGGGTAAAAAAGTGGTACTATCCAGAGGCAAACTAGCACAAGTCTCACGTGCCAGCATGGCAATACCTGCTGTTTTTTCTCCTGTAAAGTTAGACGGTAAACTCTTAACTGACGGTATGCTCTCAAGCAATCTGCCAATAGAAGTTGCCAAAGAGATGAAAGCTGATCATATAATTGCAGTAAATGTAAGTACAGGTATTCTTCCTGAAGAGAAAATCAAAAATATGGTTAATGTTTCTGAGCAAATATTGAATTTTTTAGTACAGGAAAATGTCGATAGAAATCTCAAAACATTAAAGGGTCAAGATATTTATATTTTTGTAGATGCCAAAGATGTAAAAAATCTAGAATTTGACAAGATCGATGAAACAATACAATATGGGTATGAAACGATACAAAACAATCCAACGTTAAAAAATAAAATATCAGACATTGCCAAAGCGACAAAACACCGCAATTTACAATCATCTAAAAACAAGATATACATGGAACCAATGTCGATCATTAAAAATATTCAAATTAAAACAAATAACGATCTATATATAAACACACTTACCAATACCATATCAACAAAAAAAGGCGATTTGTTTTCAATAAATTCAATAAATAAAGACATCACAAAAATTCTAGACACAAACAGGGTCAAATCTGCAACTTATGATGTAATCCGTGAAAATGACGGTTATGATCTTATATATAATGTAGAATTTAAAAATCATTCTAACAACACTTTTCATTTAGGGTTGGAAATAGCAAGTGACTCGATCATTAACCATAATATCGCTTTTTACTTATCTCATGAAAATCCATGGATAAACAAATGGGGAGGCGAGTGGAGAAACTATATGACTTTTAGCAGTTCCTCCATTTTTATCTCTGAATTCAATCAACCACTGCCTGGAATGCCAAACTGGTTTATACGTCCTGAGATTGCTCTTGAATATGGGAAAAATTATGCTTACATAGACGGAGAATCCAAAGTTGCATCAGATTTTAAAATAAATCGCCAATCTTTGAAGTTGGATATAGGCAAAAACATAAGCAATATAGGAGAATGGAGCGTTGGTGCGTCATTTAAAAGAAATGACTTAAATGGAAATCTGCTAAACCCTTCTTTGCCTATACCGGATGAAACAAATAATTATTTTACGCTAAATGCCGATATTACATTCGATCAATTAAATGATATTTATATACCTACCGATGGATATTTTTTACATTTATATACAAATGTCACTCCATACAAAGAAAACGGTATACTGCGCGCGCAAGGAGGACTTCTGGGAATTTATGCTTTGCAAATAGATGATCAATCGCTTGAATTCCGTTTTGAGGCCGGAGGATATCATAGTAACGATTCTTTATATCTATCTCCGTTTAAACTTGGAGGGTATCATCATCTATCCGGATACGAAAAAGATCAATTTATAGGTAATTATCTTCTTTTTGGCAGTGCCACATATAGATATATGACGCCTTTTGCACTTCTAGGAAAACCGCTAATGATCGGAGTATCAGCAGAAGCTGGGGATGTATGGGATAGGTTCAAGGATGTAGGTAACGATAATATAAAATACGCAAGCAGTATTTTTGGCGCCATTCAAACTCCTATTGGCCCGGCGCAATTAGGATTTGGGATCAATGAAGAAGGGAACGGCAATATCTATTTCTTTTTAGGAAAAACGTTTGACAAAAAACCATAAATAAATTATTCTCAATAGTTTTTAAATTGATCTATTGCCTTTATGAGATTTGCTTTGATTTTATTATCGTGCATTTTATTGATCCACATATCAATAGTATCAAAATTCCATTCATTCATTTTCATACCTTTATATCTAGTACTCCATGTTTGCAAGCCGACTTTCTTGTTTTTAGAAATAAGTTGTAATATATCCAACATCTCATAATACATCATAGACTGTTTATCATTTTTAAAATATTTTAAAAATTTTGATTTCAAAGTTTTATCAAACTCTTTATTTTGCACAAGCTGCAATTCAAAAATATTTATATAGTTAGATGCCGTATTAGGATTGATTGAGATTGATTTTCTATAAAATTCTTCAGCTTTTGCAAAATCTTGTTTAACTTTTTTGCCCTCATGATATGCTATTCCTATATAAGCGCAAGCCTCATGGGCTTTGGCATTGCACGCTTTTTGATAATACATCAATGCTTTTGCAAAATCTTGTTTTTCTTGCTGTTCATAAATTTCGCCAAGAGCCATACATGCAAAATTGCTATTTAAGCTGCATGCTTTTTCTAGATACATTATGGCTTTATTTTCATCTCTTTGCTTGAAGTCTTTAGTTATATACAGCATTGCAAGAGCTGTGCACCCGTTTGCATAGTCCCCGCTACAAGATCTATCTAGATAAAAGATCCCTTGCTTTAAAGCATTATCATTGGACCGATTCTTTATATACTCTTGTATATTTAGTATACCTAGTTCATAACATGCTTCCATATTATTATATTGGCAGGCTTTTTCATATAAATGCATAGGCCTTTGATACACTTCATCGACCGCAGCTCCGCTCCAATCATCCAAGATACTATGTGCATTTAAAAAAGCTGGATTTAGCAAAAATAACAACACTATCTTGATATAATTCATAAAATGCTCTCTTGATTTACAAAATTTTATTGATTATAGCATATTTGATAATGTATTAAAAATAATAAAGATAAAAAATTAGATTAATGGAAGTATATGATAGAGGCACAAAATGCCTCTGAGGGATTATTTTCTTCTAAGCTCTTTGATACGAGCAGCTTTACCTTTAAGGTCACGAAGATAAAACAGTTTAGCTCTTCTAACGCGTCCGCGTCTAAGAACTTCGATTTTCTCGATACTATCAGAATATAGTGGGAAAATTCTCTCAACTCCTACGCTGTTAGCACCCATTTTGCGCACCATAAATGTTTTACCTGTGCCTTCACCTCTGATAGCAATACAAAGACCTTCATAGTTTTGAACTCTTTCTTTGTTACCTTCAGTGATTCTTACAGCCACTTTAAGTGTATCACCGGCTCTAAATTGCGGTATCTCTTTACTTTCGATTTGCGCTTGCTCAAATCTCTCAATGTATCTATTTCTCATTATGCGATGCCTTTTGTGCGACCTTTCTATATAAATCAGGTCTAAAATATTGTGTTTTATAGAGCGATAATGCCCTTTTTAAGGCTGTAATTTTACTATGATTACCCTTTAAATACTCTGAAATTATATAATTTTTTTCAAAAATATCAGGTTTAGTAAAAGCAGGTGCTTCTAGTATATTTTCTTCAAAACTTTCACCTCTTAATGACTCTTCATTGCCAAGTACGCCTTCTAAATGCCTGCTTACCGCGTCACATACAACCAAGCTAGCCAACTCGCCGCCTGTCAATACGAAATCACCTATTGAAAAAACTTCATCTACTTGTGATTCTATCACCCTTTCGTCGATACCTTCGTACCTGCCGCTAACAAAAACCAAATGTGGTTTTTTGGCAAGCCTAACAGCATCATTTTGACAGAATTTTTTAGCTACCGGAGAAAGCAATACCACATGGACATTTTTATCATTATTGCGAATATGACGAACAGCATCAACCAAAGGCTGAGGGGTCATAAGCATGCCGGCTCCTCCGCCTATCATGGGAGCATCTACTTTACGATGCTTATCTTGAGTAAAATCCCTTGGATTTACAAAATCAATTTGTATAATGTCCTGCTTTTTTGCCCGCCCCAAAATACTTTCATTAAAGTATCCTTCGATCAATTCAGGAAAAAGTGTCACAAAAGAAAAACGCATCAGCTATTCTCTAAAATACTCTTAGCATCACAAACTTCGATCTCTTTTGTTTCCAAATTGACATTTAATATATATCTTGGGATGTAAGGTATTAAAAAACTTTTTGGCATTCCGTTTTTTATGAGTTCATCTGAGGTATCTATCTGCAAAAAATCGTTTACGGCCAGTCTCTCAATATCCTTGATCGTACCCAGTACTTCACCATTTTCGATTATTTTGCATCCAATTATTTCAAACCAAAAATATTCTCCATCTTTTAGGGCACATATTTCTTTTGTTTGTTCTTCGCTGGCATAAAGCTTGGCATTGGTAAGTTTTTTGGCACTTTCCATACTCTCATAACCACGAAATCTTATAGTATCTCTGTCTTTATTATATGATACCACTTCCAATTCGCCTCTATCGCTTTCAAATCTTGAGCCAGTTTTAAATTGTTCCGGGAAATCCGTATGAAGATGAAGTTTCAAATCACCCATCAGTCCTACTGTACGACCGATTTGTGCTATAAAGAATTTAGACATTTGTTGGCTCGGATGCCTGTACGCTTACACGATAATTTTTACCGCCCTTGGCTTTACATCCTGAAATTACAGTTTTGATAGCATTGATCATCTTGCCGTCTTTGCCTATAACTTTACCAATATCTTGTGGGTGAACTAAAATTTGTATCTCATCACATTCTTGTGTTGAAGCAGTTAGCACCACCTGAACAGATTCAGGATGAGTTGCTAGAAGTTTAGTATAAGATTCTATAAAATCTTTAACCATTTGTTATTATTTTGCAGTCGTGATTTTTTTCACAGTTGGACTCATTTGAGCTCCAACGCTTATCCAATAGTTAAGTCTCTCAGTATCAACAACCAAAGTTTTATCAGTTGATACAGGATTATAATGGCCTATAGATTCGATCCAGCCGCCATCTCTTCTTTTTCTGCTGTCTGTTACTACGATTCTGTAAAATGGTTTTTTCTTTCTACCCATACGAGTCATTCTAATTACTGTCATGTTTTTCCTTCAAATTATATACTTTATTAAGTGCTGACAACTCTTTTGAAAACACAAAAGACTCATAAGCACTTTTTAGAAATGGAAATATACCATAAAATTTATAAAAAATATATTAAAATCTCTATTTATTGCACCTATCTTCTCATACCTGGGAAGCCACCGCCGCCTTGCATCTGTCTCATCATATCCTGCATCTGTTTCATTCCGCCCTTGCCTGAAAGCTGTTTGGCCATTTTTGCCGCACTTGCAAACTGTTTGAGTACACGATTGACTTGCATCTGATCCAATCCTGCACCTTGCGCTATTCTTCTTTTGCGGCTGTTACTTAGCAGGTCAGGGTCCTCTCTCTCTTTTGGTGTCATAGATGAGATCATTGCTTTTATAATCTTCATTTCGCTTGAATTATCCAGATCCACATTCTCTAGTTGTTTTGCCATAGCACTCATGCCAGGTATCATTCCCATGATAGATTTCATAGAGCCGAGTTTTTTTACAGATTCGACTTGTTCTAAAAAGTCATTGAAATTAAACTTGCCTTTTTTGATTTTTTGTGAAAATTTCTTGGCTTGTTTTGGATCTATTGCAGCTGCTGTTTTTTCTGCAAGAGATTCGATATCTCCTGCTCCCATAAGTCTGCTTACGATCCTGTCCGGAATGAATTGTTCCAGATCCGGCATTTTTTCACCGATACCTATAAATCGCAACGGCACGCCCACTTGTTCAGCAAGCCCAAGAGCAACACCGCCTTTGCTGTCACCGTCGAATTTACTGAGTACTACGCCGCTTATACCGATCTTTTCTTTAAATGTAATAGCGGTCTTTATGGCATCTTGTCCTGTCATGGCATCAGCCACATAAAATATCTCATCAGGATCAGCTATACTCTTGACTTGCGCAAGCTCCTTCATTAACTCGTCGTCTATTGCAAGTCGTCCGGCGGTATCTATGAGCACTACATCGTAGAGTTCTTTTTCTGCTTTTGCCAATGCTTCTTTTACAATATTTTGCGGCGTAGCTTTTTCATCCGCTACCAAAGTAACATCTATTTGTGCAGTGATCTGTCTTAGCTGCTCAACGGCTGCAAGACGCTGCAAGTCTGCAGCTACTATCATCACTTTTTTCTTTTTTTGTTCTTTTAGAAAATAAGCGAGCTTTCCTGTAGTAGTAGTTTTTCCACTTCCCTGCAAGCCTGTCATAAGCACAACAGTAGGCGGCTTGGAAGCGAATACAAAGCCTTGATTTCCTGGAGCTGTGAGGATGTCATTAAGTTCACCGCTCAAGGCTCTAAGAAAATTATCTTTGCCAATGCCTAGCTGTTTTGTCTTGGCTTCTACATTGGTTACAAGCCCTTTTACTACCTTGTGGTGTACATCGGCTTTAAGAAGTGATTTTTTAAGCTCTTCAGTTGCTTTTTTTAGTGCTTTTTCATCATCATGAAAACGAATTTTGCCTATAGCGTTTTTGAAACTATCTGTTAGGGTATCGAACATATATCGTGCCTTAATTATCTATAAATATCTAAGCAATTGTACCCAAGAGGGGCTTAATAATATGTTTTTCCTATTTATACTTCTGTATATCGGCAGGTTCAGGGGCTTGGAGATCATATCCGAGTATTGCTATACGCTTGGCATGAAGAAGAATTCTCTTGGCTTTTGTTCTGCTTCCGTAAAACTCATCTCCCACTACAGGATGTCCGATATGTGCCAAATGCACACGTATTTGGTGTGTTCGCCCGGTACCTATCTCTATATCGATCTTGCTTTTTTTACCTTGTATCTCAAGAGGTTTGATCTTGGTATGAGCGGGTTTGCCTTTGTTTGGATCTACTTTTGAGAAAGCTTTACCATTATGTTTGTGTGTAGAGATCGGCATGTCAATATCTATCTCTTCATAAACAACGCCTTCTACCCATGCTACATACTCTTTTTCCACTTGTCGCTGACGAAATGCTTCAATAGCTTTAGCAGTCCATGCTTCGTCTTTGCCAAATAAAAGTATGCCGCTAGTCTCTCTATCTAGACGATGCAATAATGTAGCTCCAAATATATTGTCTTGAATATCATAGCTATCCATGAACGCCGGTTTGTTTATGGCCAATATGTAATCATCTTCAAATATGACTTTTACATCTTCTGGTTTTTCTACTCTAAATTTAGTATCATCAGCTATTTCTGCTCTTGCTATCTTGACCTTTTGGTCGCCTACATACACGAGGCCTCTATCTATTAATTCTTTTGCTTTATTGTTTGATATCCCTTTTTGCAATGCTAAAAGTTTATATGCTTTTTCAGTAGCCATTCTGTATTATCCATTCTTTAAATTTTTCACTCAAAGGAAACAATATCACTTTGATCTTGCTAGTATCACCACTTTTTAGTATTATACTACTTTTTGGTACTTTAAATGATTTTGATAAGAACTTAAATAGCTCTTCATTTGCCGCACCTTCCACTGCCGGAGCTTTAATGCGCACCTTGATCGCATCGTCTCCATAAGGCTCGCAAAATTCACTTTTACTAGCTTTTGGCTGAGCTTTGACTCTAATGCTTACAAGATTATCTTCAATTTTGTAAAACATCTTTTATCTGCTTCAAGATAGTTTTGATATTTGCTTTTGAGACCAAAGATGAATTCGGCAAAAGATTTGGATATGAAAGCGCTTCTTTTAACTCATTATTGTCTACTATATTGATACCTTCAATGCCTGCAAAAATTTCTTTTTGGTTAAAATAGTTTTTACCTGAAATTATTTTACATCCAAATTGGGCAGCTTCAGCTGCATTGTGTCCGCCAATAGGTTCAAACGCTCCGCCCAGGACCACAATATCACTGATGGCATATACATTCACAAGTCCGCCGAGAGTATCAAAAAGCACCAGATCGCTTTGAAAATCAGCTCTTTGGCTCCATCTGTGATAACTCCAGCTTTGTATCTTTGCAAAAGATTCCATGATGCGCTCTATCTTGTCAAATCTCTCCGGATGACGTGGTGCTACACAGAGCTTTGCATCAGGCCTTTTTGATTTTAATGATCTAAAAGCATCAAGTATTAAGGCTTCTTCTTTATCGTGCGTACTGGCAGCGCACACCAATATTCCTTCCGGTTTTGGAAGTTTCTTGGTCGATTTTACAATACTTGCAAATTTTATATTGCCCATTACCTCTACATTGCTTGCTCCTAAAGCGATCAATCTTTGTGCATCTTCGTTGGTTTGCGCATACACAGCATCTATCTGTTCAAAAATGCGGCTATACAGCCACTTGAAACGTAAATATTTTGAATATGATCTTTCACTCATTCTAGCATTGACGAGCAATGTCTTTGCACCCTTTTTGTGCGCTATGACAAACAATAGATACCAAAGCTCTGCTTCCATGACTATAAGCATTTTTTGCGGTTTTATCCAAGCCAATAAAAGCGGCTCAAATGGCAAATACCTGCTCTGCTTTGATAATTTATTTATCTCGTCAAAACCTGTTTTGGTTGCGGAGCTGAGACGCAATAGGTCTGAAGGTATTTTCTTGATTAGCGGGGTTATGCTCTTAGCTTCACCAAAAGAGCACACATGTATCCAGATGCCGTCCGGCAAAAAAGGTTTATTGTTTTTTAGCCAAAACCTTGCGGGTACTGACTCTTTATACTTGGGCTTTAACTTAGAGATTGTCCATAAAAAAGGCAGGGCCAAAACCCAAGCAAGAGCAATAACTGTTAAATATAAAAAAAAGAAAAAACGATACAATCAATTCTCGTCTTTTTCTCTCTCTATATAGAGAATTCTGCCGCAATGCGGGCAAGTAGTGATCTCTTCTGATTTTATTACATCAGCATAAGATTTATCACTGATCTTCATATAGCATCCGTAACAAGCCTGTTTTCTTACCGGTACAACCGCGCTATTTCCTGCCCAAAGTCTGATTTTTTCATAAAATGATAAAATCTTTTGTTCCAATTGGCTAGCTATCTCTTCCCTTTGTTTAAATAGGTTTGATTTGCTATTTTCTATTGTTTCTTTTTGTTCTATGGCTTCTTTGTTTGATTCGGCCAAAGATACTTTCAAAGATTCAAGCTCAGCATTCAACTCTTCAAGGCTGGCACTTTTTTTCTCATTTATTTTGCCGATTCTTTCTATCTCTTCATTGGCAAATGACATCTTTTCTTTGGCTATATCTTCTTCCAAAGAAAGCGCTTTCATCTCTTTTTCTGTTGAAACATCTTTTGCTTTTTTAGCATTGGCATTTAGCTGCTCGCTCAAAGCAGAGATTTGCTCTTCAAACATTTTTATTTTTTTGTGATTGTCTTCTATGGAAGCATTAATACTGTCTATCTCATCTTGAAGCAGATCAAGCTTTTGCTGAGATTTCAGTAATTTTTTATCGATAGCTTCTATCTTAGGATTATAACCATCAATCTCTTTATCAATTTTTGAGAGTTCAATGAGCTCTTGTAGGTTTCTGTTCACGCGTTGTCCTTCTTAATATATAAGCATAATTTGCAATGCCCGTGGGTGATTTTCATTTTAGAAAAGAAAATGGATTTTTTGAATTTGAAATTATAGCCAAAATAGGTAAAACTTGCAAATGCTCTGCCAAAATATCTACAAAAAATCGTTCACTCTCATAATGCCCGATATCGGCCATCATAAGATTTTGACTAGCTGCTTTCATGGCATCATGGTACTTGATATCACCGGTTAAAAAACAATCAGCATCAATAGTATCGATCAGTGATGCCCCAGAGCCCGTTGTCATTGATATGGAGGCTATCTCATCTTTTGGAGCAACGACCCTTAAAAATTCTATGCCGAGTTTTTCTTTCAAAAGATCTGTTAGCTCTTCTAGGCTCCATTTGCCATGAGTTTTGCAGATAAAATCACTTGTGTTTTCTAGTTTGAACCCAAGAATTTTTTCAAACACATACTTATTTAAATGTGTTTTATCAAAATTTGTATGCATGGCAATAAGACTTATATCTTTTTTTATCATCAATTCTATCAAATTAGATGGATATTTAGAAAAATCCAACGATGTCAATCCGCCAAAGATCAAAGGATGGTGTGTGATTATAAGACTATGCGGTTTGACGCTTTGCAACATATGTCCGTCTATATCTAAAGCAACATAGATCTGCTCTATTTCCCTATCCATACTGCCTACATTTAGGCCGCTATTGTCCCATTTTTCTTGCAAAGCAAATGGACTCAGATCGTCAAGAAATGCATAAATTTCTGAGATTTTCATATAGCTCCTTAAGCTTATTTGGCTTTTACTCTTTGGTTTCTCTCGTTCTCTTGGGATTTGTAGAGTTCCGCACATCCCTTGCTCAGCTCGCGAATTTTAAGGATATAGTTTTGTCTTTGGGCTTGCGATATAGCTTTTCTTGCATCAAGCACGTTAAAAGCATGTGCTGCTCTCATGCACTCATCATATGCAGGCAACGGAAGTCCTGCATTTAAACATATATTGCATTCACTGCTTGCATCTTCAAATCTTGCAAACAATTTCTCTACATTCGCAACTTCAAAGTGATACTTACTAAACTCATATTCACCCTCTTTGTGTACATCAGCGTAAGTTGTCACCTCATCGCCATTACGATTCCAAACTATATCAAATACACTCTCCACGCCTTGCAGATACATAGCAAGTCTCTCTGTGCCGTAAGTGATCTCTACAGCTACCGGATCGCATGCTATGCCTCCTACTTGCTGGAAATAGGTAAATTGGGTTACTTCCATACCATCTAACCATACTTCCCAACCAAGACCCCAAGCTCCAAGAGTCGGGGATTCCCAGTTGTCTTCTACAAAACGGATATCATGCTCTTTTAGGTTAAGGCCCAAAAATTCCAAACTTTTTAGATAGAGTTCTTGTATATTATCAGGGCTTGGCTTGATAAGAACCTGGAACTGGTAGTAAGCCCCAAGGCGGTTTGGGTTTTCACCGTATCTGCCGTCTGTCGGGCGTCGGCTTGGAGCCACATATGCCGTGCTCCATGGTGTGCTATCTAAACTTCTAAGCAGTGTTGCCGGGTGAAATGTCCCTGCGCCTGCTGGCATATCATACGGCTGGACTATCGTACATCCCTCTTTTGCCCAAAATTCTTGAAGTTTGAGCAGCAACTCGCTAAATGTTATACTATCTTTGTTCATCTATTTTCCTAACGCATTTTCTATTTTTTTCTCATCAAATCCGCAAATCCAATATGTGCCGCCAATCAGAATGACCGGCACACCGCGGCATCCGTGTTTTCTGCAATCCTCGGCTGCAAACTTGTCTTTGGTAACATCTATTGCCTTAAATCGTATACCTTTGCTTGTAAAATAACTTTTGGCCCTGTTACACCATACACAAGTTGGCGAAGTAAATATAGTGACGGATTTGACGGACTTCTTTTTTGTTTCCATTTGGATCTCTTAGAGGATAACTTCTATTTCACTGGAATCAAGTTCTACTTTTTTGGCTTTTGCTATACGGTCTTCTTGAAGTTTGACTTTTAATTCATCATCTTGAAGCGCCATGATCTGTATAGCCAGATATGCTGCATTCGTTGCTCCTGCTTTGCCTATAGCCACGGTACCTACCGGCATACCTGCTGGCATCATCACGGTTGAAAGCAGCGCATCCTCTCCTCTTAGCTCTCCACTTGCCATAGGTACTCCAAGAACAGGTTTTGTCGTACTTGCAGCCAATGCTCCGGCTAAGTGGGCTGCCATACCGGCAGCTGCTATAAAGACTTGAGCTCCTTTTGCTTCGGCCGCTTTGACATACTCTTTAGTTCTCTCAGGGCTTCGGTGTGCAGAAGATACTATCAGCTCATATGGTACGCCGAATTTCTCTAAAGTAGCGCCGCACTCTTGCATAACTTCATAATCACTCTTGCTTCCGATAATGATAGATACGAATTTCATTTTTGCTCCAAATCCAAAACGGTATTATTAAAATAATACTATATTTATCGTTTGATAGAGCTTTTCACAAATTTCACTTGAAGATATCAACAATTATAGTTATAACATTATATAATCATGCAAAGTTTGTACACAAAAGAAAACGGCTGCGATGCACTTATCACAAATGATAGAGATTTTTATAGTTGCGGCATAGAGTGCATAAATGCTAGTGGTTTTTTAGACGAATGTGCAAGGTTGCTTTAGACTAATCGATCATACTCGCATAGAAAAGTAGCCTGTCACTATTTTCATCAAGAGAATATACCTAAAAGTAATGCTATTCCAACCAGAGGGAACTGTCTTTATTTTGTTAACAACACCCATCTAATTTTTGGTTTTTTGATAGGATGGCTGTGGTGTCTTGTCTTTTTATTGGGAGGTTATTATTGGTCATGCCTTGACTCCACTCTTTTCAAAATATTTAATCGCTTCAACATATTTTTTTGCAATCTCAGATTGACAATTTATTTTTAATCTCGAACATTCTGTTTCAAGAAACACCCTTGCTTTTTTACTATGTAAATCAAAATATTCTAAACCTTTGAAGCTTTCCGATAAATAATCCAAAATATATTCTCCATCAAAGTCTTTTTGTATCAACTCTTTGCACATCTTCGCATAACTAATATTGTAGTCGATGGCTTCATTGGACTCAACTTCACCTGATGATATCTTTTCGATTGCCTTGTATAGTTTTTCACCTATAATTATACGGATGGATTTTGCAACTTCAGATTCCAACATATAGGCGTTTGATAAAGCATTTCCATATATTTCGCCATTGCTATGACTTACTCCTATGCCGATGTCTATGCCGCCTCTTAAAGCTATGTTGTCTGACAGCATTTGTAAAAAAACAATTCCATTCGCCATCAATAAAAAGTATATTGATTCAAATTTTAATCCATTTTCATTGCTATTATCACGCAAAGATACATAACTCACCACTAAATCCGAAAATGAATAGAATTTTAAATCGTTAGAAGAAAAGGATGTCTTTTTTGAATGCTCATTTTTAATAGCGTTTATCCATGGAATAGCTCCACACATATGTTTTCTAAATTTTTCGACTGAGCCGTAGGTGTCTTTCAGTATTTTATCAACTGCAGCTTTTGTCGTTGGATTTACTGAATGAAAATCATTCAATGCTACTAACTTCTCTTTTTGTCCCAAAATATCTATTAAAGAACAAACATAATTTTCGACTGTCTGGTTCTGTTGCATTAATTTACCTTGATCATCTGTCTGTATTTTTTATGGATCTAAATTCAGAATACAGTTTCTCTTCTTTATCCAAAATAGACGGCGTAATCAATTTTAAACACTCATCTCTATCAAAAGGAAGCGATATATCTTCTGATGATGTTGATATCTCGATAATATTTGGTTGCTTATACGCCACTTCCACACCTTCATAATCATAAAGGATACTTTCGATAGAGGCTTTTACAGCAAGCATTGCTAGTTCAAAAACATCATCTGAAATCTCTTGAGTTTTATTTATAGTAAATTCATATTTCATCTGTTAGAGTCTTTTACTTAGTAATTGGTTTTTACGAGAATCAAATTCTTCTTGTGTGATCACACCTTGATCCAATAACGACTTCCACTTTAGCAGCTCATCCGCCACATTGCAACTTTGAGGTTTTTGAAAGGCTTGAATTTTTTCTTTTGTAACATCTAAAAGAGATTGCTCATTGGGTTTATCGGCAAAAATACCATACCGTATAATCCAATCTTGATGTTCTTCAAGAGGTTTATAGAATAAATAATTTACTATTAGTGGAAAAAGTAGAAAAAAGACTGAGACCACCAAAAATTTTGGCTCTTTAATCGCAGCTGCAAGCATGTAAGAAATACCCACCAATACTAGATAACCATAGAGAAATTTTCTAGAATTCTCAATTGCTTTAAATGATTTATCTTTCTTCATAAGATAAATTGCAACAAAACTTACAATCAACGGAATAATCCCAAAAAATAATAGCATACATAAAAGAACAAAATACGAAACTACTTTAACTCTTCCGGTTCCATCCAATGGAGAGTCAGATGACTTTAAATAAGCATTACATTTTGAACATCTTAAACTGCTATCACTATTTTCTGTTCCACAATTTTTACAAAACATTACCACCCCTTCTATTGCTCAAAGCCATTTGCAAGATCATTATATGCAGGCATATTTACATCGCAAAATTCTTGTTTTCCAAATGCTTTAAATCTTTCTTTGCCATCTTGTACTGCTTCATTTGCAAATTTTGCAAATGCTTTGTCGCTATAAATTTTTTCGCAACCCATTTTAACATAAATTACTGCAAGTATTGTAGCAACACGCCTATTAAATCCGCATACATTTTCACGCTCTAAGTAATTGTTAAAAGCTGCTGCATGCGCAGTCTCTTCGCATGTTTTTTTGAGGTTATCCGCATATAAATTTGCCCCAAAACACATTGCCAATATCAAAACTATTTTTTTCATTAATTTACATACCTTACATTTTTTTAATTTGTTGCATCGCAGACTTGCATTCCATCAAGCGTTATTACACCTCTATCGCTATAGTGACATTGTGTTTTTGTTCCCACATAAACAGTTTTCATTAAAACTGCAACACTCAAAGCGAGAACCTAAATTTATATTTTTCATTTTGATCTGTAAATTGTCGGTATCTCAAACTCTGTATCAATGGCTAAACGCTTCAATTCTGCCTCATCTATTATGCCAAGTTTATTCATAACATAAATCATGCCCTTACAAAATCCTTTTGTATATATAGTTTGCACCTTGTCGTCTGTTAGCTTTGACTCGTGATACTCTTTGAGTGCTTTTTCAAGGTATTCTATATATTTTTGACTGTCTAAGTCTATGGTCATCTATCGTTCTCCATTTAAAATTTGTCTATATAGTTGCAATCTTTTTTTCGTTGTTCTTTATTTGGTATATCTGTCAATCTCAAAACAGCTATTTTATAAACTTTTATATCGTATCTCTTTTGCCGACTCTATATCTTTCAATATTTATAACATTATGGCTGTAAATATTTATTGCATGCAACCCCCACCCTCTTCGGTAAGTCCTTTTTTAGCTAGTGCTTCGTCTATTCCGCGTCTCAATATTGCATATCTCGGTAATGTTACAGGCAAGAGTATATCGCGCTCATCGCCGCTATGGATACACTCAAACTCTCTTCCTTCAGTAGAGATGATCTTTTTGATAGTGAGCCAATATTTTCCGTTTTCCTCTGTGATAGTACCGTATTCATTATCTATAGGCTCTAGACTAGCTCCAACAGGAAGGATGATCTCGACTTTATCTCCTATGCAAGTTTTATCTTTGCATCTCCATGTCTTGCCGTCTCCGCTTACAAGTGCTGCTACTTGATGTGTACCGTACTGGATAGTAAAATCATGTGATTGAGTATCATGCTTCTCAAAAGGACGGCTTATGAGATATGCATCGGTAAAGCCTCTATTTTGAGTAGTGTTAAGCTCCTGCTGATATTTATCGGCATCAAATTTACCGGCATAATAGTCATCTATGGCTTGCCTGTAGGCTTTGGTTACTATACCCACATAATAAGGAGATTTTGTACGCCCTTCAATTTTAAGACTGTCTATGACCCCTGAGCTTATGATCTCATCTACGTGCGATGCGAGATTCATATCTTTGGCATTCATGATATAAGTACCAACACCCTCTTCTTCATCAAGCCTAAATGTTGTATTGGTCTCAGGATTGTGTGCATAAACCTCATAAGGAAACCTGCAGTCGTTTGCACAGCTTCCGCGGTTTGGCACCCTGCCCATCTGAAGGGCAGAAATAAGACATCTGCCGCTATATGCAAAACACATAGAGCCGTGTACAAAAACTTCGATCTCAAGTTCGGGAATAGCTCTTTTAATGGCTTCACAATCTTTGAGGCTTATCTCTCTTGCGGCAATAATTCTTTTGACGCCCATATCATAATAAACCTGCGCATCAAGGGCATTCATGACATTTGCTTGAGTTGAAAGATGGATAGGGATATTTGGAGCGATCTGATGTGCCATCTTCACTATCCCAGGGCTTGCTACTATAAGCGCATCGGGATTTAATTCACTCATCTGAGCTATATGTTTTTCGTACAGTTTGATCTGTGAATTAAACGGAAAGCTATTGATGGTTACATATACTTTTTTGCCCAGTGAATGTGCATAATCTATGCCTTTTTTAAAAGAATCCATATCAAATTCTTTGCCGGAGCGTATACGAAGTGAAAAACTGCTTACTCCCCCATATACGGCATCTGCTCCGTATCCTAGTGCGATTTGTAATTTTTCCAGGTTTCCTGCGGGCGATAATAGTTCGATCTTTTGTTGCATTTTTATATTTCTTTTAAATTTTTGGATATTTTATCATATATTTGATAGTTTTCAAAAACCATGCAAATCATCACTGTCAATATTCAAAAAATATTATGATGCAAATCGAGTGGCTATAGATGTTTTAATTTGATCGGGCAGAAATCATTATCAATGATCTTTGCTTATTTCATTTTTTGTTTTTTGGCATCCGATTTTTCTTCTATCAATAATCTCTTGACTTCATTATTCTTTTGAAGTATAATGAAATAAATAGACAAAAGGCATACAATGCGAATAGACTTGCACAATCACACGATCAGATGTAACCATGTAGAAGGCAGTGTCGATGAATATATACAAAAAGCAATTGAACTTGGCGTAGATATATACGGATTTTCAGAGCATGCACCCATGGAATTTGACAAAGATTACCGTCTGCGTTTTGACGAAATGAAACTATATGAAAAAGATGTTTTGGATGCGCGCAAAAGATATGAAAAAGAAATCGAGATCTTGCTAGGGTATGAGATCGATTTTTTGCCAAAATATATGGATGAAAGGGTTCTTAAAGCCAAGGTAGATTATCTCATAGGATCTGTGCATTTTATAAATGAATGGGGATTTGATAATCCTGAATTTATAGGCGGCTATGAAGGTAAGGATATAAACGAGATTTGGCAAAATTACTTTGATGCGGTAGAATCTATGGCAAAAAGCGGTTTATTTGATATCGCGGGACACCTCGATCTCCTTAAAGTATTTAAATTTTTACCGACCAAAGATGTAAGATTGATAGCCAAGGATGCATTAAAAGCTATAAAAAAAGCGGATATGACAATAGAGATAAATACCGCTGGGCTCCGTAAACCGATAGAAGAAATTTATCCATCCGTACCGCTTATTGAAGAAATGTATGAACTTGATATTCCTATTACGTTCGGTTCTGATGCTCATAAAATAGAACACATAGGGCATGGTTATGATGAGGCTGAAGCACTTGTAAAAAAAATAGGATACTCAAAAATCATGACATTTAAAAATAGAGATAAGCAATTGCTTAATTTTTAGGCAATCAATCAAGTCATATTACGTAAAGTTAGCGGTATAATATAGTATTAAAAAATTATCAAGGAGTAGATATGGGGAAGTTTGTAAAAAACATAGATGAATTTTTTGAATTTTGTAAAGAAAACGAGGTTCAATTTGTAGACTTCCGTTTTACGGACCTAAAGGGTATGTGGCATCATGTTAGTTATCGCATGAGCGCTGTAAGCAGAGACATGCTGGCTAACGGGCTTCCTTTTGACGGCTCTTCTATAGAAGCATGGCAGCCGATCAATAAATCAGACATGATATTAAAGCCTGATGTTCCGACTGCATTTTTAGATCCATTCACAGCTGATAGCACTATCATAGTGATCTGTGACGTATATGATATATATAAAAATGGCCTTTATGAAAAATGTCCAAGAAGTATTGCCAAAAAAGCATTGCAATACCTAGAAAGTGCAGGTATAGGCGATGTGGCATATTTCGGGCCTGAAAATGAATTCTTTATATTTGAAGATGTCAAGATCAAACTTGCTGCCAATGAATCATCTTATAGACTTGATACTGTTGATGGCGAATGGAATGATGATAAAGATATGGAATTTGGAAACATGGGTCACCGCGCAAGAACCAAAGGCGGATACTTCCCTGTAATGCCGATAGATTCAGGTGTTGATCTAAGAGCTGAAATGATGCAAGTTCTTGAAGATGTAGGTCTAGAAGTCGTACTTGGCCACCACGAAGTTGCGCAAGGACAACATGAAATAGGCGTAAAATTCGGTACTCTTGTTGAAGCAGCGGATAACGTTCAAAAACTAAAATATGTCATCAAAATGGTAGCACATCTAAACGGTAAAAGCGCTACATTTATGCCAAAACCGCTTTACGGCGACAACGGAAACGGTATGCACGTACACCAATCTATCTGGAAAGATAATGAAAATCTTTTTTACAAACAAGGTGAATACGGCAATCTAAGCGAAATGGCATTGCATTATCTTGGCGGTATCTTTAAACACGCAGCAGCAGTAGCGGCATTTACAAATCCGAGCACCAATTCTTATAAAAGATTGATACCTGGATTTGAAGCACCAAGCATTCTTACTTACTCTAGCCAAAACAGATCTGCATCATGCCGCATCCCATACGGCGCAGGCGCTGCAGCGACTAGAATCGAGACAAGATTCCCGGATTCTACATCTTGCCCATACCTTTGCTTTGCAGTACTTATGCTTGCAGGTCTTGACGGTATCAAAAATAAATATATACCTGTTGGTCCAATGGACGAAGATCTATTTGAACTTAGCTTGGATGAAATCAGAGAAAAACATATTCCTCAAATGCCTCACACTCTTAGAGAAGCGGTTGAAGGACTAATAGCTGATCACGATTTCTTGATGCCTATAATGACAAAAGAATTCATAGATACATATCAACACTATCAATTTGAAAGACAGATCTGGCCGGATGAAGCTAGACCGACTCCTTTTGAGATCAGATCTACATATTCTTGTTAATTTTTTGCACCATTACCCCAATGGTGCATTGCTTCATAAATTTCCCCTCACATTTTACGATATAATAATCTATAGATTCAATTTCAGGATGGTGCGATCATGAAAGAAGTTATTTCAATTTATAGAAAACATAAAAATAGCGTAGATGAGTTTCTTGTGACACTTATCAAAAATTTACCCCAAGATTATATACAAAATGCCGATAAAATTCTAAAAGAAAATAAAATGATACAGTTGATATACGCTGTAGATAGTCATTACATCCAAATCTCTCCGACTATTTGTAAAAAAAAGTATGACCTGCAAAGCAAAGGCAGTCAAAAAGGTCATTATTTTTCTAAAGTAGTTGTAGATGACAGAGGATTTTATATCTCAACTCCGTATATACATCATCGTACCGGCAGAGCAAGCCTATCCATAGTGCATAAAATTGAAGATATGTATTATGTTTTTGATATAAACATGATAGATCTCTTAGAAGAATTGCGCCTTATTGAATATAATGGCATATATGACAAGATCAAACGAACTATCTATTTTATTGGAGCATTTTTTCTTGCTATAGTTGCAATAGCCCTCATTATATACGGAGGATATGAATTTGGAATAATACTTTTTGGTGATAATGAAATAGATTTATTACATAATATTTTTCAATCTATTATAGCCATTACGCTTGGCATTGCAATTTATGATCTCTCAAGCCAAATTTTTGAACATGAGGTATTGTTTCGCACATTTCATCATGAAGAAGACAGGCAGTATAAAATTTTGGGTAAATTTTTGATTTCTATAATTATTGCCCTATCTATAGAAACATTAATGGTGGTTTTCAAGATCGCTTTGGATGATCCAAGCAAAATGCTATCAGCCTTTTGGCTATTGATAGGAACAACTCTTATGTTTGTAGGGCTTGCATATTTTTACAAAACTATTAAACAAAGCGATTGCAAAGAAAAAGACTAAACACGGTTTGGGACAATTAACCCATTTAAACAAAGACGGTTTTGATCGTAATAAATCCGTCTTTGTCCATATGTCCAATATCGCCTGTTTTATAATACCTAATTCCGTCAATTTCTATGATCGCATCATTGGTTTTAAGCGGGTCGTTTAGATACCCCTTCATGACTTGTGATCCCCCGACCAAGATCAAACCATCTTCGTCTGCTTTGAGAGTTTTGTATGTCAATGGATCAACGATTTTGATAATGGTACCAAGGATCGCTTGTCCGGCGCTTTGGTCTTTATTACCGACTACTATTTTCATTGAATCCAAATCAAGTGCATTAGGCATGTTGACAGCGATCACAGGCGATGTTTCAGCAGCCCCATATCCTTCAAAAATATCAACTCCGAGCTTATCTTTGATATCTCTTCTAGTTTCACTGTCAAGCTTTTGGGCTCCGGTTACGGCTATGCGAATATTTTGAAACATCAGTGAATGCAATTTTTTATTTTCAATACATAGTCTAAAAAATTCAGATGTTGCAAACATTATGGTGGCTTCATATCTGGCTGCCAACGTTCCGATAGCCATACAGTCTTTTGGATCTGATACGCATATCACACCTATTCCTTCGCTTAACGGCAAAAGTGTCATAACATTCAGGCCAAATGAATGATACATAGGCAATAAGTTTAGCATCATATCGCCTTCTTGAAATTGCATAAGAGCTCCAACCTGCTTAATATTTGTCATTATATTCTTATGGGTGAGCTCTACTCCTTTAAGTGAACCGTCGCTTATGTTTTTAAAAAGAATAACTGCTGTTTCCTCCATGCAAACAGGTAAAAAATAACGCCATCTTAGCCATATTTTTGGCATGATAAATGCTTCCAAAGAGATATATAGTTTCTCTTTTTTACCAATTGTTTTACTTATATTTCCGGTTGTGATTATATGACCGTCAAAAATAGAGCTGATATCTAAACCTTCGGAATTTAGTTTATGCATAAATTTTTTAGATGTGATAATTGTTTTTATGCCCGCTTGAGAAATAGTGCTTTTTATAGCATCAGTGCCCAATGAATAATTGATGTTTACAACTCGTTTAGCAATAGCCAGCAATGCTATATTGACAATGGCGCCCATCGATGATGAAGGCAATAAAACACCTATGTTTTCTTCTTCTATAAGCTTAAATCTTTTAGAAAATAACAATACCTTGCTCATAACCTTTAGATTATTTAGATCATTCCCGTATGTGTCAATAATTGATCTTTTAAATGGTCTAGCCTTTGCCCATCTGAGCCATGAATGGGTAAGTGGAGCAAGTTCGCTAACAGAACCCTCCCATGCATATCGTGAAAGTTCTGCAACATGCTGCTTAACTTCATGCGCTTGGGTTGATGACGGAAGCTGCGCGCCGAATACTACTCTTACATCTCTTTTTTCACCCTGCCTTATCATTGATTTGAAAAATCTATTTGCCTTGGAAAATCTAGATCCCCATAACCCATAAATATAAAACGGTATGATTGGATGATCTGTGCTGGCAATACTCTTTTCAAAACCCTGTTTAAATTCGTTGAGTTGGCCGTTGAGGCTGATGCGGCCTTCTGGGAAAATAGCTACAACTTCGCCGTTATCTAGCCTTTTTCTAATGGCCTCCAATGCACCTTTACTTCCAGCGGCTGCGATCGGTATAACGTCAAAAAAGTCCAAGATCCATTTTATATACCACTTTTCATAAAATCTTTTATGCATCACGTATTTAATAGCTCTAGGAGTCGCTACTTGTAGCACCAGCCAATCTATCCAACTGATATGGTTACCAACCAAAAGCACTCCGCCATGTGACGGCAAATTTTCCAAGCCATGTATACTTAGCCTATATCTCATTTTTAGTGCGGGCAACAATAAAACTCTTACAAAAAGATGCGGTATTTTAGCCATAAGATATATTGAGCCGAATAATGTAATAAATGCGGCTGTTAAAAATAGAGTGGTGCTGCTAAAACCGACAGAAACCAAAACGATCGACAATATCAAAAAACTCAGCATAAAAATATTTTGTATAAAATTATTCCCAGCCAATATTACACCAATATCTTTATTTGGTGCCAAGAACTGCATCAATGAATTAAGAGGTACTATAAACAATCCACCAAAAAAACCAAAAATAAAACTTGCAAACATCATAGCTGCTTGGGTATTTGACCATATAAATATAAGCAAAGCTGCGAACATACCTAGTGATCCAAATGGAACCAAACCTAGCTCTATATGCAATTTGGAACTTTTACCGGCAATTATCGAACCGACAACTATTCCGATAGCGCTCAGAGCCAAGATACCTTGGATCATTACAGCATTATCATCGCCCAAAACCTCTTTATAATGAGCTGGAAAAGCTGCGATTATCAATTGCCCTATAGCCCAAAATATACTTAGCCCTACTATGCTGAGCCATATTTGCTTATCGATCAAAATCATTTTCATATTTGTCTTAAAATAATTTAAACGTATATATTGTGATAAATTAAAGTGTTTTTCTATATTTTCAATCTTCATTAACGGTAATTTAAATGATAAATACCATTCTATAGTACTTAAAATCACAAGAAGACAACCGATCGGCATCATAGTTGTCAGTATATCATTAGGTATAACTTCACCTTCAATATATAGCATTTCAAATATCACGGAAAAAAAAATGGCGCTTAATAAAATAGCTGCTATACTGATTGCCTGTACTATTCCATTTGCCTGGGCTAAATTTTCATTGCCGACAAATTCTTTGATCATTCCGTATTTAGCAGGTGAATAGATGGCACTTTGAGCTGCCAATAAAAATGTCAGACCGAACGCCATATAAAATTGCCCAAAATAATAACTGACGATAATGAATAAACTAACAATAATAGCACTCAATGCACCGTATCGTATCACTTTGGTTTTGGAAAATCTATCACTGATATAACCAGACGGCGAAAATAGGAAGATAAAAGGAAGCAAGATCATGGCATTTATCAATGCACTCAAAATTATAAGCGATGAGCCATCAAAACTTTTAAGCAGAGTATTTTGAATAGTAATTTTATGAGCTATATCTACGGTGGCATTAATAAATACTATGATTATAAAAGGAATAAAGCCGGCTATTTTTGTAAGAGGAGTCATGTTTGTTCCTTAAAGCGGCAGAAATAATTAAAGACGATTCTTCGCAGACAAAACATCTGCAAAGAATAAAAAATTATGCCATTTGTTTAGCAACTTCAGCAGCAAAATCTTCTTCTACTACTTCGATACCTTCTCCAACTTCAAGTCTAATAAATGTATCAATAAATGCTGTACCGCCTGCTGCAGCAGCTTTATTTTCTATATACTGAGCTACAGTGATACTGTCATCCATTACAAACTTTTGATCAAGCAAACATTGTTCTTGGTCAAGAGTTGTGTTATCAGAGATAAATCTGGCAAGTTGGCCTGGAACTATTTTGTCCCAGATTTGCTCAGGTTTGCCCTCAGCTTTTAATTTCTCTTTGATTTCTGCTTCAGCCGCAGTCAATACTTCTGGAGTAAGTTGAGCCATAGAGATATATTTAGGGATATTCAAAAGCGGCTTGCCAAGTCTTGAACGCTCTTCATTCTCTTTTTCTATTTTAATGATACGGCCGGCTGTCTCATCTGCTACATAAGTTGCATCAAAATCTTTATAGCTAAGAGTTGTAGGTCTCATAGCAGCAGCATGCATTGCTACATCTTTAAGTACGCTTGTCATAGCTTCAGCAGTTGCAGCGCTATCACATTTAGCAGAGATAATAACTCCTACTTGGCCGTTTGCATGGATATAGCCATTAACTGCTGTAAGCTCATCTCCGTCTATCATACCTGCACGACGAACTACTAGATTTTCACCTATTGTAGCAATTTGAAGTGAAAGATATTCACTAAACGGAACACCATTGATTGTAGAAGCATTAATAGCTTCTGCATTAGACAAGTTATTTGTAAATGCGTGAGCTACTACTTCGCTTACGGTATTTTTGAATTTCTCGTTTTGGGCTACGAAGTCAGTTTGAGAGTTTACCTCTACGATAACTGCTTTTTTGCCTTCAACTTTCATGCTCACTAGACCCTCAGCAGCTACTTTGTTAGCTTTCTTAGCAGCAGCTCCCAAACCTTGATCTCTTAGCCATTCGATAGCTTTGTCCATATCTCCATCGGCTTCAGTTAGAGCTTTTTTGCAGTCCATCATACCCGCATTGGTCATTTCTCTTAGTTTTTTGATATCACTAGGTCCAAAACTTGCCATTGCTTACGCCTCCTCTGTAGCTTCTGCTTCGGCTGCAGATTCTTCAATAAGCTCAGCTATTTCTTCTGTGCTAGCTGTTGTATCTTCTACAACCTCACCTTTGTTTTCAGCAAAAATTGCTTTACCTTCATTGATAGCTTCTGCCATTTCTTTACAGAAAAGTTCGATTGAACGAATAGCATCATCATTTCCAGGGATTGGATAATCGATCAAATCAGGATCACAGTTTGTATCAAGCGGAGCTACAACTTTCATACCAAGTCTTCTAGCTTCTAAAACAGCGATGTGCTCTTTTACTGCATCAACTACAAACATCATATCAGGCAATTTTTGCATATTTCTAAAACCGGCAAGATAATCATTCAATTTCTCTTTTTTGCGAGTCAACATCAAAGCTTCTTTTTTAGTCAAAAGATTGATTTGGCCGTTTTCTTCCATTTGCTCTATGATTTCAAGTTTGCGGATAGATTTTTTGATAGTAGGATAGTTTGTAAGCATACCGCCAAGCCATCTGTTTGAAACATAAGGCATACCGCAAGATTTTGCAGCTTCTTCTACTGCTACTCTAGCTTGTTTTTTTGTACCTACAAAAAGTACTGTTTTGCCCTCGCTTGCTGCATCTCTTACGATATTGTAAGTATATTTAAAATATCTCAAAGTTTTTTGCAAGTCAATAATATATATATTTTTTCTCTCGCCGTAGATGAATTTTTTCATCTTTGGATTCCATCTTCTTGTTTGATGCCCGAAGTGTACACCACACTCTAGCAAATCTTTCATTGTTACCATTTTTTCTCCTTGGTATTATTAATTTTTTTGCGTTTTTTAACGCCTATCTGGTTTGTTCCTCTGTAGTCCTTAACACAACAATTTGTGCAACCATGCAAGGAATAACTACATGTGAGGTGTCATTTCAATATAAAAATGAGACAATATTATACCCAGATAATCTTAAAAAAAACGGGATATCCTTGCAAATACAAGACAAAAGCAATAGTATGATTTATTATAAAACAAATCGGATAGAAATCGATTTCGAGTATTTAATATTATAAAGGTTTAAAATCTCTTTATAGTTATGCTAAAATATAATAAATTAAAAATGCATACTATAACATTTTGTCAGCAATAGGTAAAATATATGAATATTCCTGCATATCCGCATAGTGAAACGATCGAATCTATGATAAAAATGCTGGAAACCTCAAAGCAAGGGCTTGAGCACAGCAAAGCACAGGCAAATCTTTTGCTGTATGGACGAAATGAAATTGAAGAAGAAAAACATAATTATTTTATGCTTTTTCTTTCACAGTTTAAAAGCCCCTTGGTTTATGTACTCGTAGTCGCTGCATTGCTTTCATTTTTTTTAAAGAATACAAATGAAGGTATATTGATACTTATAATAATATTGATAAATTCTTTAATAGGATTTTGGCAGGAGACAAAAGCCTTAGTCTCCATTAAGGCACTAAAAAAACTTACACAAAGCAAAACACACGTTAAACGCGAAAATCAAATTTTGGCTATCCCATCAGAAGAGCTTGTACCTGGAGATATCATTATACTAAGTGAAGGCGATATCGTACCTGCAGATATACGGCTTTTGAATACTAGCGGATTGGTCGTTGACGAATCTATACTCACAGGCGAATCCATGCCTATTGAAAAAAATGCGGAGCTCGTACTGCCAAAAGAGACACAACCATATGAGCTTCATAATATGGCACTCTCGGGCACTACTGTCACCAAGGGCAAAGCCCAAGGACTTATTGTGTTCACTGCAGACAAAACATATCTAGCTTCCATTGCAAACAGAGCACAAGAAGATTCCGCCGATTCCCCGCTTAGCAAAGCCCTTGGGGTTTTTAACCAAAAACATATGTCTATTTTGCTTGTAATAATTACAGTAACGGCTTTTCTTGCACTGCGGCAAGGAAGAGAGATCTTGGAAGTCGTTTATCTTGTTATAGCTGAGCTTGTCTCTGCAGTGCCTGAAGGCTTGCCAATTGTTGTAACTTTGGTTCTCACCATAGGCGCAATGACGCTAAGTGTCAAAAAGGTATACATTCGTCATTTGCCGTCTGTTGAAACCTTGGGCAGCGCGACAGTAATAGCTTCAGATAAGACAGGCACTATTACTGAAGGAAAACTCAAAGTCAAAGAGGTTTTTTCTTTGCATGATACTTTTACACAAACTGTCGCTGCATTAGCCAATGAATACGAAGGAGGCAAAGGCGATCCGTTGGATATTGCTTTGGCACACTGGGTAGGCAAAGAATATAAAAGTATCAGAGCACAATATCCAAGGGTTAATATCTATCCTTTTGATACCACATACAGACTAATGGCAAGCTCTAATATCATCCAAGAAGATCATAATATATTTGTCAAAGGTGCTTTTGAATCACTTAAAAAATTTGCTCTAAATACAAAAGATTTTAATACTCTCAAAAAAGAACATGACAAAATGGCTTCGGAAGGCTTAAGGGTTATAGCTTTGGGTACAGGGAAATATATCTCAGATGATATAGATACTTGGAAAATAGAGATCGTTGGTCTTGTAGGTTTTATAGATCCGCCCAAAGAAGAAGTTTTACAAGCAGTACAAACTGCGCAAAAAGCAGGTGTCAAAGTAATGATGATCACGGGCGATGACCCTATTACAGCCAAAGCAGTTGCTGAGATGGTTGATATCTATAAAGATGGTGACCTTGTTATTTCAGGCAAAGATCTAGATCAAATGGATGACGAGAAACTTGAATCACTCTTGCCTAAAGTAACTGTTTGGGCAAGAGTGCTCCCGGAACACAAATACCGTATTGTCAAAAGCTTACAAAAACAAGGAGAGATCGTTGCGGTCACAGGAGACGGGGTCAATGATGTTCCTGCTTTAAAAATAGCAGACTTGGGTATAAGTATGGGCAGTGGGAGTGAAGCAGCCAAATCAACTGCTAAGATGGTACTTGCAGACAATAATCTCTCTGTAATTGTTGATGCTATCAAACAAGGACGTACAATTGCCAGCAATATACGCAAAGCGATATATTTTCTTGTTTCTACCAGCCTGGATGAAGTGATACTCATCACAGGTGCTATTTTGATGACGCTCCCATTGCCGCTTTATCCGGTACAGATATTGTGGATCAATCTTGTTTCTGACAGCGCATTGGACAAAACATTTCCATTCCTAAAAGATGAAGAAAATGTAATGAAAAGACCGCCGACCAAACTGCGCGAACAGTTTTTGGATAAGGTGCAGATTCTTCGTGTACTTTATGCCGCACTAGTAATTAGTCTTAGTGCGCTCTTTTTGTATGTTTGGATGCTGGATCGTTACGGAAAAGAGAGTGCGATCTCCACACTTTTTACAGCCTTTGTAATAGCCACATGGATCAATGGACTTCAATCACTCAAAGAACATGAACCTTTTTTAAAAAATATCAAAAAATCACTCCTGATAAACCCGTATATATTTTACGGCATAAGTATTGGGATGCTGCTCCAACTGTTTGCAATTTATGTACTTTCAAATGTCTTCAATACAATTCCTCTAAATAGTAATTCGCTTACAATAATAGGCCTATTTTCATTATGGATCTTTAGCTTGATCGAGTTACGCAAATGGGGTGAATATCTATGGAAAAAATATTAAAATGAAGTACAATATCTTAAAAAAATATTTCTAAATTTTACAATTTAAAACAAAAGAAGGGGTCTCAATATGAAAAAGTGGGTTTTAATTTTGGGTTTATGTTGTTTTACAATTAATGCTTTTGCCGGAAATGAACGATTCGTTGATGAAGTCACACTTGGCATCGGGGAAAGCAAAGATCATATAGGGATTTATCGCATAGGTGCTAAAAAAAAATTTGATAAAACATTTTTTGATACCGATTACGGCAGGCTTAGCGGTTATTACGAAGCTTCAATCAATTATTGGGAAAAAGATAGCGAGGAGATATACGCTATTGCTCTTTCACCTGTTTTTGTCTATTATTTCGGTGATAGATCAAACCCTATCCATCCTTATATCGAAGGGGGTATCGGTGCAGCATGCCTCTCTGATACTAAAATAAAAAGACGCAATCTCTCATCTCATCTCAACTTTGAAGACCGTGTCGGGATCGGTATCAGAATGGAATCGTTTGATTTTAATGCAAGATATCTGCATTATTCAAATGCCGGCATAGTAGAACCAAATGATGGGATTGATATCTTCATGTTTACACTATCTTATATTTTCTGACTATTTACCGGATTGCAAAATCATTTATCATTATTATTGGTTTTGCGCTTCTAGTATTGACGATAAAAAATCTTACACTATCAATGGCACAAAAGCAAATCCTTTATACTCATCTCTTTTGATATTGTCATCTGAAATTTTTTCAAATCTAAATATAGAGTTTTGCACAGGCACCACCAATATACCGCCGATTTTTAGCTGATCAAACAAAACAGTAGGTATCTCATCCGCGCTGGCTGATACAAGTATCCTATCAAACTTTTGATTTGGTATTCCGAGCTCTTTACCTGCTTTTTGAATACTGCAATGATCTCCAAAATTAAATTGAGCAAGATTTTTCTTACCCTGCTCTACAAGTTCATCTACTCTCTCAAGACCGGTCACCCTCCCATTTTGTCCAACTATATGACAAAGTAAAGAAGTGGTCCATCCAGAACCGGAACCGATATCCAGGATATCGTTCCCTTCTTTTGGTGCCAGCTGTTCTAGCATAAAGGCTACTGTAGATGGCTGGGATATTGTCTGATTTTTTCCGATTGGAAGTGGAGCATCAATATAAATATGTTCGGCAAACTGTTCTGGCACAAAATACTTCCTGTCTATATCCCAAAATGCATTTATGATACGCGATGTATGCAAAACACCTCTTAAAACCATGTAATCCACTAGATCTTGCATATTGTTCATTTTTTCATCCTATAAAAGCAGCACTCATATAACCGACAACTTGTGACTCATCCTTACTGACATCCGCACTGGTACGATAATCAAGCATTATGGGCTTAAGTTTTTTTGTCTTAGCAGCCATCAGCATTGCTTCGATGCCTATCTTGCCGCATGCTTCGCATCCTTGATGCAGCATATCAGTATCTAAGTTTTCTATAGCATTTAGGCATATATTATCAAGTTTATTTGCTTTATTGATATCATGATAGTGACTCAAATCAGTACTAATGACTACTACGGTTTGAGGATCATTCAATAAATACTCGATAACTTTTGCCAGACTTGCCGGATCTTCATCGCCATAAACCAATTCTACTACCGAAGCTTCCTCGACGTATGTTTTCACAAAAGGCATCTGTACCTCCGTACTGTGTTCTCTGTGAGCCTCTGGTATAAAATCGAGTCCAAATTTGTTTCTAAGCTCATGGACAAAAATTTTATCTATTTCAATCATGCCAAATGGAGTTTCGTAATCATCAAAATCTGATATACTGGTTCCTCTTAGAAAAACACGATGACTAGGACCTATCACGACTATTCGTTTTGCATTCGTATTTTTTAATAGTCTAAAAGCGATATTGGCCGTAAACGCAGAATAAATATATCCTGCATGCGGTACGATAATAGCTCTTGGCTTTTTATCAAATAATGCTTTATCACTCAGGTGGGTATCTAATATTTGATTGTAATGTTCAAACATTAAACTAATATCTTTTGCATCTTCCGGATAAAATTGTCCGGAAACTGCGCTTTTTCTTATATTCATTTCCAGACCCCCTCGATCTTATTATCGCACTTAGGACAGTGTCCGTTTTTCAATTTGTTTGAATCAACCATATAAGCTGTTCTATCTATAAGCAATTCATTACAATGCGAACAATAAGTATCGCTTTTTACTGGCACATTGCCTAGATAAATATATTTTAATCCTGCTTCTTTGCCGATTTTCTCTGCGCGCTGTAATGTTTCCAGTTTTGTTCTTTCATGATCAAGCATTTTATATTGAGGATAAAAAGCACTTAGATGCCATGGAACATGTTTGCCTAAGTCATTGGCGATAAAAGATGACATTGCGTGTAAATCCTGATCGCTATCATTTTCGCCTTCTATGAGCAGTGTCGTAACCTCTACCCATATTCCTTTGGCAACCATTCTTCTTAGAGTATCTTTTACCTCTTCCAGTCCGCCTTTTAGCGATTTTTTGTAATACTCATCATTCCAGCTTTTCAGATCGATATTTGCCGCATCAACCCAGCTGGCCATATCTTCTATAACTTCTGGAGATTCGTAGCCGTTACTTACAAAAATATTTTTTAGCCCGCGTGTTTTTGCTATCATGCCAACATCTTTGGCATACGGATAGAAAGTTGTAGGCTCATTATAGGTATATGCGATTGATTGTGCATTTTGTTCGAATGCAAGAGAGACCATTTGCTCAGGAGTTACTTCTATGTTTTTGTTTATCTCTTTCTCTTGAGAGATATCCCAGTTTTGGCAAAAAGGACATTTAAAATTACATCCGATGGTACCGAATGAAAGTACTCTTGTCCCTGGTAAAAAATGGTATAAAGGTTTTTTTTCAACAGGATCTACGTGTATTGCGACAGGATGCCCATACACCAAGTTTTTATGTTTTCCGTTTTCGTTTGTATTGATACCGCATATGCCAACCTGGCCTTCTTTGAGTTTGCAATAATGACGACACAGCAGACACACTATGCTATCATCTTCTTTTCTATAGTAAACCATATAAACCCTCCTTATGTGAGTTATACTGTACACTAATTTAAATATATCAATATCCTTAAATAGTATCACATAATTTTATAAAAGTCAAATTTTATCTTTTTTCAAAGTTTAGAGAGGTATAATAAAATGATTTACTATTCAATGAGAGGGAAAAATGGCAAAAGACCACTATTTTGATATATCAGCCAAGCTGGATATGATGGAGATGAAAAATGCTATCATTCAAGCAAAAAAAGAGGTGGATACGAGATTTGATTTCAAAGGCTTAATAGCTGACATTGAGCTAAATGAAAAAGCAAAAACGGTTACATTAAGCAGCTCAAGCGAACAAAAAATAGACGCTCTAAAAGATATACTTATAGCAAAATTGATCAAACGAAATATAGCCGGTAAAGCGCTTCAAGAAGTAAAAAGTGAAGGTATAAGCGGAGGTAATGTCAAATTTATCTACCGTATAGTTGACAGCATAGAACAAGATGAAGCCAAAAAAATAGTCAAAGCCATTAAAGATCTTAAGCTCAAAGTTACGCCATCCATTCAAGGAGATGAAGTACGAGTTAGCGGAGCAAAGATAGATGACCTGCAAAAAGTAATAGCCGAAGTACGCACATTGGAACTTAATGCACCGCTAGTATTTGGGAATTTCAAGTAATCATTATGCCGCATACTAACACAAAAGAGATAGAAAGCGTCTGTACTTATTGCGGAGTCGGATGCGATATAGTCGGAATCGTAGAAGACAACAAGATCCAAAAAATATTTGCCCACAAAGACGGCGTAGTCAGCCAAGGCAAACTGTGTATCAAAGGCAAAAGCGGATATGATTTTGTAAATTCCAGCAATAGAATTACCACGCCGCTTATAAGAAAATCTTTTCTTGCAAAGAATGACGCCATCTACAATATCGTAGCCTCAAAAGTTGAAGAATATGATGATATTTATTACAAATGCAACATAGATACTGCAACCACAATTGCCGCACTGAAATTAAAAGAGATCAAATCCGTCTATGGCGGTGAAAGCTTTTGTGCGATAGGCGGGGCTAGGACTAATTGCGAAAGCGCATATCTGCTACAAAAATTTTGCAGACAAAGCATGGACTCTCCGCACATAGACAATTGTGCTAGAGTCTGCCATTCTCCTAGTTTAAAAGGCATGAGAACCACTATCGGAGAGGGCGCTGCAACCAATCCGTATAATGACATTTACGAGTGCGAATTTATGGTAGTGATCGGCTCAAATACCATAGAAGCTCATCCTATCATAGCAAATCGCATAGTTGACATGGCAAAGACACACAATAATCTAGCCCTTATTGATGTACGTCATACCAAACTGTCCAAATTCGCCAAACATCAATGTATCATACCGTATGAAGCCAACCTGCTTATACTAAATATGATGGCTTACGTTATTATAAATGAAGAACTGTATGACGAAAATTTTTTAGCTCACCGCACAAAAGGATTTGAAGAATTTAAAACCAAGATTTTAAATGATCCTTATGCCAATCCTGCATTTTGCAAAGAGATAGAGGGATATGAATATTTGGCAAAAATGATACCGAATATCGCGCGAGAATATGCGGTAAAAAAATCTATGATATTTTGGGGACTTGGTGTCACCGAACACATTGACGGCTCGTATGCCGTGATGGCAATAACGCACCTAGCTATGATGACCGGCAATATAGGCAAAAGCGGTGCGGGATTGATGCCATTAAGAGGACAAAACAATGTGCAGGGCGCTTGCGATATGGGTTGTTTGCCATATTTTGCTCCTGATTATCAAAAACCTGAGGCTGAAGGGCTTATGACTCCTCAACTGATCGATGAGATGTTGAAAGGAAATATCAAAGCAATTATAAATGTGGGCGAGGATATAGCCCATATTCATCCGAATCAAAACAAGATAGAAAAAGCTCTAAACAATCTTGAATTTATAATGGTGCAAGAGTTATTTATGACCGAGATAGCAAAAGCTGCCGATATTGTTATAGGCGTGAGAAGTGCATACGAAAAAACCGGGGTTTATGTCAATGCAATGAGAAGACTTCATCTATCGCAGCCTCTTGTAGAGTCTCCTTTGCCTGATGATTGGGAAGTGCTCATGATGATAGACCAAAAAATGGGTGGAGACTTCAAATACAATAATAGCGAAGAGGTATGGAACGAGGTAACAGAGGTTGCACATCGCAGATTTTCAGGAGCTAAATATTATAGGTTAGAGAGACACCGCAAAAGAGGTATGCAGTGGCCTATCCATCATGAAGATACGCCTGTGCTTCATTTATTAGATTTCCGTACTTCAGATGGTTTGGGAGAATTTCACTATCATCAATATAAAATTCGCGGTATGGTACAAGAGATCTTGGAGAAAAAATTTTATGATGATAGCTTGAATGGCTACTATCTTACTACGGGACGAACTCTAGTACATTATAACAACGCAGCGCAAACCAGAGAAAGTCCTAGGCTAAATGATCAATACAGCCAAGATGTGCTCTTAGCTCCTCTGGAAGCTGAAGAGATCTTTGGAAGCAATTTAGTAGTATTAAGAACAAAATACGGCTCAAGCAAACCTTTGGGCGTAAAATATACCGATAAAGTTAGGGCCAAAACATTGTTTTGCACATTTCATCATGCTGCGTCGAATATCAATATGCTATTTGGGGACGAATGTGACGAGCTTGTGATGACAGCGAAATTCAAATCACTCAAAGTTGAGGTCATTCCCCAATATGACACAAAATAACACTTCAATAGGAAATGCGAACGAAACACTGGCTACCAAGTTCTTGGAGCAAAATAATTTTAGCATAGTAGAAAGAAACTATTATGCGCGCAAACTAGGAGAGATAGATATCATCGCTTCGAAAAACAGTGTGCTGCATTTTATAGAGGTCAAAAGTGCCGGAGCGGATTTTGATCCTATATACAATATAACGCCGACAAAACTTCGTAAAGTCATAAACTCTGCTTATTACTATATAAAAGAACGCAAACTTGATATGGCTTTTAGTATCGATGCGCTTATAATTCGCAAAGGTGATATAGAACTCATAGAGAATATCACGCTTTAAACAAAATGGATTATAATATTGCTAATTTTAACTAAAGTAGAAAAATATGATACTAACAGACGAACAACTGGCACAATTTAGACAAGATGGTTTTTTGGTTCTGCCAAATTTTGCACCCAGTAAACAATGCGATGCCATACTCGACATAGCAAAAGCTCATTTAAAACATCGCATTGAACCTATTGAGACCGAGATCGGATATGATGCAAAATCCAAAGAATACCGATCAGACGTTTCTGACTATAGCAGTATGCCGCAAGAAGAAGATGCTCCTGTGCGCCGCTTAAGACAAATTTATGGGCGAGATATAGTATTCAAAGAGTGGATGGAAGATACAAACATTCGTCCTGTATTAGAGCAGATATTAAATGACAAGGTAGTGATAACACTTGCTCATCACAATTCCATTATGACTAAAATGCCTCATGTCAGCACCCAAACCAGATGGCACCAAGATAGAAGATATTGGCATTACAGCGATAACAATCTAGTAAGCATTTGGCTTGCTTTAGGAGATGAATATACCCAGAACGGTGTACTTGAGTTTATTCCAGGCAGCCATAGAATGAAATTTGATCCGGACCAGTTTGACGAAAAAGAGTATTTTAAAGAAGATTGCGATAGCAATATGCCCTTGATCAAAACAAAGGCTTCTACAAGACTGCACAAAGGCGATGTTGTCATATTTCACTCTCTTTTGCTGCACCGAGCAAGCAAAAATGATACCGATGAGCCAAAAATATCTTTTGTGTATACAGTAAAAGGTGCAAAAACAAAAGTGATAGAAGGTACTCGTTCTTCTGCATATCCCGAAATTGCATTAGGAGAAAACTAGTGAAACTATATGGTATAAAAAATTGCGGCAGCGTCAAAAAGGCTATGGTGTTTTTAGACGAGGCTGGCATAGAATATGAGTTTGTAGATTTTAAAAAAACACCTGCGACTTTAGAACAAATAACATATTGGTCAAACAAGGCCGGTATCGATAAACTGCTTAACCGCAAAGGCACTACATACAAAAAATTAGGGCTAAGCGATATGCAGCTTGATGATCTGCAAAAAATAAAATGGATGACACAAGAAAATAGTCTTATCAAACGTCCGGTCATTGAATATGACCACAATGTTTTAGTTGGTTTCGATGAGAGCATATACCAAATAACGTTTAACTCTTGACAAAATTTGCAAGATTAGATAAAGTTGCATTATCGTTATAAAGAAAGAGTTTTTATACGAAATTTAGTGTATTGTAAAATACAATATTATACAAGGAAAAAATATGGGAAAATATATAGAATTAAATAATAGTAATTTTGAATCAACTATCAAAGAAGGTGTTTCTCTAGTAGATTTTTGGGCACCTTGGTGCGGGCCTTGCCGCATGATAGCTCCAGTGATCGAAGAATTGGCAAATGATTTTGAAGGAAAAGCTAACATCTGCAAAGTAAATACTGATGAAGAGCAAGATATTGCTGTTAAATTTGGGATCAGATCTATACCGACTATTCTTTTCTTTAAAGATGGAGAATTAGTAGATCAAATGATCGGTGCTGCATCCAAAGATACATTTGCCCAAAAACTTAACTCACTTCTTTAAAACCTACATAAGAGAGGATAAAAATCCTCTTTTATCTTACTTTTTTTACCTCTTTTTAGATACAATCGCTACAATAATTAAGATTAGACAGATATATAGTATTAATAAAATTACATCAACCAAGAAGGAAATTATGCTAGATTGTGCAATTATAGGCGGTGGGCCTGCCGGACTAACTGCCGGACTATATGCAACTAGAGGCGGACTAAAAAATGTTGCTCTTTTTGAAAAAGGATTGCCTGGCGGACAGATTACGCAAAGCAGTGAAATAGAAAACTACCCTGGATTTTTTGATCATACAAAAAGCGGTATGGATTTTATGGACAATTGGCAAAAACAATGTTTTCATTTTGGGTTAGAACACCGGATGGATGAAGTTTTGCAAATTCAAAAAGAAGGTGAAAACTTCTCTATACAAATCGCAGGCAAAGATCCCGTATCGGCAAAAAGTGTAATAGTTTGCACAGGAAGTACCCCAAAAAAAGCCGGCATCATTGGTGAAGATGAGTTTTTCGGCAAAGGTGTAAGTACTTGTGCCACTTGTGACGGATTTTTTTACAAAAACAAAGAAGTAGCAGTGCTTGGCGGCGGCGATACTGCTCTTGAAGAAGCGTATTATCTCTCCAACATATGTTCTAAAGTTTATCTTATCCATAGACGCGACAGCTTCAGAGCAGCACCGTCTACTGTACAAAGGGTACAAAATAAAGAGAATATTGAGATCATACTAGACACAACCGCAACCAAAATCTTAGGCGACGATATGGGCGTAAATGGTATTTTGCTCAAAAATAAAAACGGAAACGAAACCAAGCTGGAAACTCCTGGCATATTTGTTTTTGTAGGGCATAATGTAAATAATAGTGTTTTAAAAACATCTAACAATAATTTTTTATGTGATGTCAATGAACAAGGGCAAGTCATAGTAAATCTCAAAATGCACACATCTGTTGAAGGACTTTTTGCTGCAGGAGATATTCGCATAGACGCCCCAAAACAAGTGATATCTGCAGCAGGCGATGGTGCAATTGCTGCATTAGAAGTTATATCTTATCTCCAAGAAAGGTCATAAATGATAAAAGTAGGTATAGTAGGAAGCACTGGACGTGTAGGAACACTATTGATAGAAAATATAGCGCAAGATAAAGAATTGATCCTTAGCGCGCTTCATGTATTTGACGAATTAAAACAAGATGCCCCAAAAGGAGTATTGGTCACAAATAGCATGAAAGAACTTCTTAAAGCATCTGATGTGGTTATAGATTTTTCTGCCCCGGAAGCCACCGGCGAATTATGCGAAGAAGCTCTAAAAAACCCTACTCCTCTTGTCATAGCTACAACAGGATTGAATATTCATCAGCAAAATCTGCTCAATGATGCAGCCCAAGAGATGCCTGTACTTTATGCTACTAATATGTCAGCCGGAATTGCGCTTTTGAAGATGCTTGTCAAAAAAGTAGCTGCCACACTAAAAGATTTTGATATAGAGATAGTAGAACAGCATCATCGTCATAAAGTTGACGCTCCAAGCGGCACAGCTCTAACATTAGCTGAATTTGCTGCAGAGGGCAGAGGCGTTGATCTGGATAAAGTACGTATAAGCGGCAGAGACGGTGTAATTGGAGCAAGAACCAAAGACGAGATAGGCGTAATGGCGCTTCGCGGCGGAGATATCGTAGGTAGACATACTGTCGGTTTCTATAATGACGGTGAATTTTTAGAGCTCAACCATACCGCAACAAGCAGAGAAACTTTTTCAAAAGGTGCGCTTCGTGCTGCTAAATGGCTTGTAGGTCAAAAAAACGGGCTATACAGCATCAACGATGCTTTAGGGTTATAAATAAAAGGAATAATATATGTGTGCCATTGTAGGAATTTATGGATCAGAGGATGCGGCAAAAAATGCTTATTATGCACTTTTTTCTATGCAGCATCGCGGACAAGAATCAAGCGGGATCAGCAGTGCTGACGGCAAAAAAATCAATTTGGTCAAAAAAAGAGGATTAGTAACTGATGTTTTTGATGAAGAAGCATTTAAAATACTCGGCGGTACTTGTTGTGCTATCGGACATAACCGTTATTCAACAGCAGGAAGTGATTCCATATTTGATGCCCAGCCTGTTTTTGCTAGATATAAACTAGGTGAAATTTCAGTAGCGCACAACGGTAATTTGGTAAATAAAAATGAAGTAAGAAGCGACCTTATCGCCAAGGGCGCTATATTTCAAACCGGCATGGATACGGAAAATATAGTTCATCTGATCGCCAAGAGCCAAAAAGATAAACTGGTTGACCGTATCAAAGATATGCTTACTAGAATCGAAGGTGCGTATTGCCTAGTAATTCAAAGCCGTTCCAAGATGTTTGTTATTCGAGATAGATTCGGTATCCGCCCTCTTAGCCTAGGCAAGCTTCCTGATGGAGGATGGATAGTAGCCAGCGAAACTTGTGCATTTGATCTGCTTGGCGCAACATTCATAAGAGACGTGCGCCCTGGAGAGATGCTTATATTTGACAAAAAAAATAAAGAACCTATATCTGAGCAAGTTTTTGAGCCTGATTTCCATCCTTGTGCATTTGAATATATATATTTTGCGAGACCCGATTCTATTATTGACGGAACAAATGTATATGAGTCAAGACTTACAATGGGTAAAAGACTGGCCTATGAACAACCAGCAGATGTAGATTTGGTACTTCCTGTTCCAGATAGCGGCGTAGCTGCTGCAAGAGGATACGCCGATGGGCTTGGTGTACCTTTTGAGATGGCGATAGTAAGAAATCACTATGTCGGCAGAACATTTATAGAGCCAACCCAAGAGATAAGAGACCTCAAGGTCAAACTAAAACTCTCACCTATCTCAAGCCTCATCAAAGGCAAAAAAATAGCCATTATAGACGACTCGTTAGTTAGAGGTACAACCTCTAAACAAATTGTCAAAATGCTAAAAGATGCAGGTGCGAGTGAAGTACATATGCGTATCGCAGCACCTGAAATTAAATTTCCTTGCAGATACGGTATAGATACTCCTACACAAACCGAACTGGTTTCAGCAAAACATACTCCAGAAGAGATTGCAGAACAAATCGGCGCAGATTCTTTAGGATTCTTATCTGTAGAGGGACTTACAGAATCACTCGGAAACGAACGCAAATATTCTTTGGTTAGTTTTGACGGCAATTATTTTGCCGGAGGAAGTGCGCAAAGTCCGGGATGTAATGATTTGGATCTATAATAAGTGAAGTTAAAAACACTACCTACTTTCGGCCGTTATTTAAAGGCAAAATTTGGAGTAAAAGTAGCAAAAATTCCTGTCGGCCTTAGCGGATTTACATGTCCAAATATAGACGGTACGGTTGCCAAGGGAGGATGCACATTTTGTCTAAATGAGTCATTCAGCCCAAATCTTGCTAAAGATGCAAAAATAACATTAAATCTAAAAAGTACTCAAAACCCTCTGCTGGAGCAACAGCTAAAAGAGCTTGACCTGCAGATTCGCACCACGCAAAAAGCAATGAAAATGCAAGGGATTAAAAAGTTTTTGGTCTATTTTCAATCATTTACCAATACTTATGCACCATTTGAAACTCTTAAAACACTTTATGATAAAGCACTTAGTTATCCTGATGTGATAGGATTAAGCATAGGAACAAGAAGCGACAGTGTAACAGATGAAGTGCTTGATTACTTAGCCCAACTTAGCAAAACAAAAGAGATATGGATAGAATTTGGTGTCCAATCAGTATTTGATCAAACTCTAGAGAGGATCAATAGAGGCCATGATGCTGCCAATGCAAAAAAAGCGATACTAAAAGCAAAAGCAAAAAATTTGAATGTCTGTGCCCATCTTATTTTTGGATTGCCCGGAGAAAATCAAGAGATGATGCTAACTACCGCGAGAGAGGTTTACAATTGGGGTGTTGATGCTGTCAAATATCACCCTTTATACGTTGTTAAAAATACTCTCTTGGCAAATCAATACAAAGCCGGAGAATTTGCTCCTATTACAAAAGAGGAGTATGCTGCTGTACTTACCATGGCGATTGAAATTAAACCGCCTCATATTCTTATTCAAAGAATGACGGCAGGTATATCAGATGATACTTTATTGGCTCCAAAATGGTGCGGATGGAGTAAAAATGCTATGGTTGCATATATAAACGAAGCATTGCGCAAGGCTGGTTGGAAGATATAATTATTTATTCCTGCTAGCCTTTTCTTCTATTCCGCTAATGCCAAATCTCCTAGCGAGCTCTTGTTTGACCCTATCTGGGGAAATTTCTCTATAACCCAATCCTACAAGCGCATGATACAGCAGATCAGCTGCTTCATATATAACTTGCTCGTCACTTTCATCCGAAATAGCTACGCATAGCTCTTTGGCTTCTTCTTGGATCTTTTCTTGAAGCAAAACCGGGCTTTCTAAAAGGATTTTTGTCCAAGACTTCTCATTGTTACTAGATTTTCTCTCTAATATAGTATGATAAAGAGTATCGACTACGCCGTATATGGCATCTATATCTACTTCTTGGTCCAGTATGATCTTATCTTGTGTGATCGAAGTAAAAAAGCAACTTTTACGGCCGGTATGGCAAGCTACTCCGTTTTGTTTTACTTTTAACAAAACCGTATCATTATCACAATCCAATAGCATATCAATTATCTCTTGGGTATGATTGGAGCTTTCTCCTTTTTTCCAAATACGTTGTTTGCTGCGACTGAAATAGTGTGCAAAACCTGTACTTTTAGTAAGCTCAAAAGCTTCTTGATTCATATATGCGAGCATCAACACTTCATTAGTAGAAGCCTCTTGGACAATTGTCGGCACAAGCGGTGTCTTATTCCAGTCTATATTCATAATTCCTCTATTGTTGTGTACTTATTTGTTGTTTGCTATTTTTCATATCCACCCATATATTTGGTACCGCTCCGCCTGGAGTTAAAAATATCTTGGCATCTTTATTTACTTTGAGCGCTTCGTTGAACTTGCCTTGGACTTTTATCTGTTCCATTTGAACCAATTGCGGAGAAAGAGAACTTGCAATTACTCTATTTGCATTTGCTTGTGCTTCAGCTTCTATAGTGATCTTATCGGCTAATTGTTTGGCTTGCTCTTTTTGCTGTTCTGCTATGGTTACTTCCTGCTTGGCTATCTGAACTCTTTCTATTTGGTCTTTTATTTTTGCCGGGAGATCTATGTTTCTAAGCTCCACTGATGAGATAAGAACCGGCGCACCTTGCAAAGCATCTATTTTGGCTGCGATCTTGGCTTGGATAGATTTAGCTATCTCATTTCTCATCTCCGGAAGCTGTTCGGCCGGATATTGGCCTACGACATCGCGTACGACTTCTCTGACTTTAGAATTGATGATCTTTTCTTCCCAGCTAGCTCCCCATTTTTCTATAGTCTCAGGAGCAGTAGCAGCTCTAAATTGATATTGCACTGCTATATCGATAGCAACAGTCAATCCTCTTTTATCAAGCACTTGGATAGATGGATTTATCTTTACGCCGCCCTCAAATCCGTCTGTGCTTGAGCCGTATTTTGTAGCCATATTTTCGCCGACAGATGAAGTCTCTTTGTCGCTATATGTAATAAGTCTTATTTTTGTATTTACAGGTATGATTTGCTCAAACATCGGTATATAAAAATGCAGCCCGGGATTTAGAGGTTCGGGACTGAATTTACCAAATGTTACTTTGATTCCGACTTCACCTGAATTGATAACGGTAAAAGGCCTAAACAGCACAAGCAGTACTATCAAAGCTCCTGTTATTATAGCCCAAACCGGGACTTGTTTACCGTCCCAAAAAGGGTTTTGAGGGAAATTAAATCCGTCATTATTATTGGAACCGCTGCTTGGTTCCGGTTTTTTCTTTTTAAAATAATCATTCATATCTGCCGGCATAAGTTAATTTTCCTTTTTAAATATAAGTAAGATAATGCTCGAAATCAGGATTTCTGCCAAAAACTATATCAAAATATGCTGATTGTAATTTTTCTGTTATTTCGCCTCTGCCGCCATTGCCTATGACCCTTGCATCTATAAGGCGAACAGGAGTGATTTCTGCTGCAGTTCCTGTCAAAAATGCTTCATCAGCTACATAAACTTCTTCTCTTGAAATTCTGCGTCGTTTGACTTTGATCCCCATCTTTTTAGCCATCTCAATTACAGTTTTTTGCGTAATCGATGCCAATGAGTTATCATTTGGAGGAGAAATTAGCACACCGTCTTTTACCATAAAAAACGCCGCTCCGCTAGCCTCGGCTACATAACCTTGATCGTCAAGAAGCAATGCCTCTTCATAACCGCAATCAATTGCTTCAAATTTTGCCATTTGGCTATTGAGATAATTAGCGGTTGCTTTTGCTTTGCCCATAGCAGATGTATTGGAAGGACGATTCATAGATACGATTTTGAGCTTGATACCTTTTTTCATCCCCTCTTCTCCTAGGTACGCACCCCATTCCCAAGCGGCAATTGCCGTAGTAACAGGAGCATCTTTGTGATAAACTCCCATTACGCCATAACCCAAAAATGCGAATGGTCTGATATAGACATTATCCCCTGTAAACTCATTTCTGCGAAGAAGTTCCACTTGAGCATCGTTTAACTCTTGCGCGCTGTATGGAATATTTAGATGTGTCATTTTGGCAGATTCAAGTAATCTTTTCGTGTGATCATTTAAACGAAAAATGGCATAACCTTTAGCTGTTTTATAAGCCTTTGTCCCTTCAATTACTCCGTTCCCGTAATGCAGGGTGTGAGATAATACATGCGTAGTAGCTTCATGCCAAGGCTTAAATTCGCCATTCATCCAAATATATTTTGCTTCATTCATATCGTGCTCCAAAAAATGTTTCTTTAAATTAGGGCGATTATACCTAAAACATAGTTAAACATTGTGATATTTTTAATTACACTCAGATATAATAAGATTAAATTGAGTCTTTAGTGCAGCGACTTTTTAGCTGGTCGCTTAAATATTAATATGGAGGTTAATGTGGCATTAATCAAAGAAGCCAAACTTTTTTTAGGCTCAAATATAGAGCATAAAAACAATTATACAGAACAAAAGAATCCTTTTAGCAGTGAAGTGGTTTCAAAAGCTCCGATTTGCGATGCAAGCGATACAAAAAAAGCTTTGCAAATTGCTCTTAATGCAACCAAGACAGCCAAAGAGGCCCCTTTGCATCAACGTATAGCATGGCTAAATGACGTGGCAGACAAGCTTGACGAACAAAGTGAAGAGTTTGCCATGATGATCACTCATGAAGTAGCAAAACCTATACATTTTTCTCGTATAGAAGCTAGCAGATGTGCTGAAACAATACGCTTAACTGCCATGGCTCTAGCCAATTTTGGCGGTGAGACGATACCAACGGATATTATGCCCAGCGGACGCAAAACATTATCATATTTCAAAAGAGTTCCCTGTGGAGTCGTAGTTTGTATCACTCCGTTTAATTTTCCTCTCAATCTCATAGCACACAAACTAGCACCAGCCCTTGGTGCAGGAAACTGCGTGGTACTTAAACCAACTCCGGAAGCGCCTATGTGTGCATCAATGCTGGCTGAGCTTTTTATAAATTCAAAATACGCGATCAAAGACGCTCTAAGCGTAGTATACGGAGATGCCGAAGTAGGTTCTGCATTAGTCAAAAGCCCTATTCCTAGAGTAGTGAGCTTTACCGGCTCAGTAGGTGTCGGCCGAATCATATCCAATAACGCCGGTATCAAAAAAATAGCCTTGGAGCTTGGCGGAAATGCAGCGACTTTTATAGACAAAAGCGCTGATATCACACTTGCAGCCATTCGTTGTGCGTACGGTGCATTTTACAATAGCGGACAAGTTTGTATCTCTTTGCAGCGCATATATGTACACGAAGATATCTACGATGAATTTGCAAATGCAATTGCTAAAGAGAGCGGCAAGCTAAAAGTCGGCAGTCCATATGATGCTAATACATTTATGGGGCCTCTTATCAATGAAGACGCCAAGATAAGAGCATTAAGCTGGGTAAACTCGGCAATAAAAGAGGGTGCCCGAGCAATAGCTGGGGGAGAATTGAAAGATAACATTTTCCCTCCAACGATAATGGCTGATGTTACTGATGAAATGAATATAATCTGCGAAGAAGTATTTGCCCCTATCGTCAGCCTAGTCAAAGTACCAAATTATGAAACAGCAGTAGCCAAGATGAACAACTCGCCGTATGGTTTGCAGTTGAGCATATTTACCAATGATCTGCCTTTGGCACAAAGATTTATAGATGACAGCGAATCAGGCGGGGTTGTTATAAATGAGATACCGACTTTGAGATTTGATGTACAGCCGTATGGAGGCGTTAAACTATCAGGTATTGGAAGAGAAGGACCTAGATGGGCTCTTGAAGAGTTTACAGAGATAAAAAGCGTGTCTATTTATTAAATTATTGATAGCTTATACAACATCACATAAAGGATAAAAAAAATGAATTATATGTTTGAAGCCGGTTTTCTAGGTACAAGAGCTCCATTTTTTATGGATATGGTCACGCTCATAGTAGTGTTATTGCCTCTGCTTTTGAGCGGTACTATTCTCTTGGCTAAAATTGGACGTTATGAAGCACATAAAATTGCTCAAGTTGCTCTTTTTGTAGTTTCTGTTATTGTGGTAGGATATTTTGAATACGGTGTACGAATAGGCGGCGGGTTCGATGAATTTGTCAAAGGCAGCTCATTGCCTCATTCATTTATCTTTTACTTTTTGGTTTTACATATAATAATAGCTGCCATCACTCTTTTTATGTGGACAAAGACTCTTTATTTTGCACCAAAAGGCCACTTTCATGTTAGGCCATTAGAAGAGAGAGTATCCCCACATGTCAAAATGGCAAAACAAGCTGCTTTATGGATAAACGCTACAGCCATTACCGGTATAGGGGTTTATGCGCTGCTGTTTGTACTTTAAAAAAATACCTCTCAAAATCTACTATTTTCACATTACGTTGAGCATCTTCGTCATTCCGTGCCACGACACGGAATCCATAAATACCGAATCTAGTTCGGTATGACTGTCATCTTGAGAAGCCTTTAGACTTAGTGAAGATCTTTTTTCAAAGATTCTCACGTAATTTATCAGGTTTTACTCATACTTTTTAAACTGCTCTAACCACGCTTTATCTTCATCGCTTAGAGTGCCTACCTTGCGAAGCAAACTTTCTTTGATACTCTTTAGATCGTTTATTTCAAGATATTGCAGCAACTCAGGATTAATGGTCGGCTCCTCTTTTCCATACGATATCAATGCTTCTATCTCTTTTAATAATATTTCTTTTTCATTCATTTGGCTATACTATCAAAAAAATACTAAAGGATACTAGATGTTACAAGTCGGCGATACAGTACCGGATTTTTGTCTGCCAAATCAAGACGAAGAGGAGATTTGTTTTAGAGATATCAAAGGCCGCTGGATAGTGTTATACTTTTATCCGAAAGACAACACCCCAGGATGCACCACGGAAGCTTGTGATTTTACTGCATCATTGCCGGATTTTAGAGAACTTGATGCTACAGTGTTAGGAGTTAGTCCTGACAGCCCTGCATCTCACCGCAAATTTATTGAAAAAAAAGAACTTCGCATAACACTGCTTTCTGATCAGCAAAAAAGTCTTTGCAATGCCTTTGGCGTCTGGCAACAAAAGAAAATGTGCGGCAAAGAGTATATGGGAGTAGTGAGAAGTACATTTCTCATAAATCCTGAAGGCAAAATAGCTGCTATATGGGAAAATGTCAAAGTCAAAGGACATACACAGGAAGTCAAAAAGAAACTTGAAGAATTGCAAGAATAACTTGTCATTGTGAACAACAGTGAAGCAATCTATCTTAATAGTATGTCATCCTGCCATCATACCGAACTTGATTCGGTATCCATGGATTCCAGCTCAAAGCACGGAATGACAAAAACTAAAAACTAAAAACTACTTTGCGACTGAACACTCATAACCGGCTTCTTTTACGGCATCACAAAGCGCTGCAGGTTTGGTAGTATCATCTGCTTTCACTTCAGCAGTTCCGTTTTTCAAAAATACAGTAGTCTCCTTGACTCCTTGTACGCTATTGAGTGATGTTTTTACATTACTCACACACGCTGGGCACATCATGCCTTTAATGTTTAGTTTGATTAGTTGATCGGCATTCATTACTGAAACACATGCAGCAATTGCTAAAATAGTTTTTTTCATTGGGTCATCCTTTTAATTGATTTAATGGTATTGTTTCACAAGTAGTATTAAATTGGAATTAAAAAGGTATATAAATGCATACGATAGAGTGGTGGGCGATTATTTCCATTGCATTTTTGGGAAGTTTTGGGCATTGTATAGGGATGTGCGGCGGATTTATAGTTGCATATAGCTCGGCAAAGATAGATAATACGATGAACACTGCAGCTCAATTAACAAGACACGGGGCATACAACATTGGCAGAGTCAGCTCTTATATTGTACTAGGTATGTTTTTTGGTGCTATTGGATCTCTTTTGACATGGAATATGTCACTTCACGGCGCTTTGTTTATTTTTGCCGGTATCTTGATGATTATAACTGCTCTTGGTATGTTAGGACTTTCACGATTGATTCATCTGCTCGAACACTCTTTTACTCATCTTCCTTGGTTTAAAACCCTATTTTCAAAACTTTTAAAAAGTAAATCCATAGGCAGTTTTTTTGCTCTTGGGGTCATGAATGGATTTTTCCCTTGCGGATTTGTATTTTTCTTTGCAGCCAAAGCAGCAGCGTCAGCTTCTATCATTGACGGCGGGCTTATCATGGCAATATTTGGTATAGCCACCATACCGACACTCTTGGCTCTTGGGCAGTCGGTGAGCTTCCTCAAACAGGTTGCCTTTCGCCAAATGATGAACCGCATCGCTGCACTTGCTATTTTCGTTTACGGAGTTTATAGTATCTATTATGGACTTGCTTATTTTTATGACCTGCCGCTATAGAGGTCAGATATGATACCGCCTCGCAGCTCTATCAAGCCAGGAGCCAAAGTCGCTATCATACTCAAAGCCGATCAGCGAAGCGGCCGCCTTACTGAAGGCATAGTCGCAAGACTGCTTACCAACTCGCCTACTCATCCGCATGGTATCAAAGTCATGCTCACAAACGGAAATGTAGGCAGAGTGCAAAAAATAATAAGCTAGAGTTTTTGAAATATAAAAAGGTGTTCATGCATTATAAGCAAAAAGTTTGCCTCTTTGCTTTTGTTTACCCAAAAACCCGTTGCTTTGCAATTATGCTGTTGCTTTATAATATCTTCTTTTAGAGTAAAACCAACCTTTAAAAATCTTTGCATTACATTAAATGCAAGCGGTTGATACATTTTCTTTCTTCTGGTATCACCTATGAGAACGGCACAAAATTTATTTGGTTTTAATACTCTAAAAAGCTCTTTGATAACTTTTTCATACTCATCACAAAACTCATCTAAATTATGAATATTGGACAAATCTTCGCCTATTTGTTTATCTGAATAGTTAATAATATCTGCATAAGGAGGGTGGTTTAGTACAAAGTCTATACTTTCATCTTCTAGCATTGCAAGTTGTCTTGCATCGTTAAGTTTTAGTTCTATTTTTGGATCAAATTCACTCTCAAATTCTAGTGCATTTTTTGTAAGCTCTATGGCATTTGGATTTATGTCACAAGCTAAAAGATTACGGTTTAACAACTTGCACTCTATAGCAGTGGTTCCACCGCCTATCATAGGATCAAGCAGATAATCGCCTTCGTTTGAATATCTTAAAAGAAGATTTCGCACTACTTCAGGAGACCAATTCCCACGATATTTGCTATTGTGTGTCGCCCAATTACCTCGTCTTGCAAAACTCCAAACAGTAGTACACTCTTGCTCAAAGTTTTCTGGATATAATTTCTTAATTTTGATCTTTTTTTTAGTATCTATTGAGTTAGTCAAAATATAATACTTATTCACTCCATCTTCATAGTAATGCTCTGTAGAATGATCGATTACATTTTCTTTTGGCAAATCAAAAAGCTTTTTTTCAAATTGATTTTTATCTTTAAAAGAAAGGAGATATACATTATTCATTTCATCAATATCATGATTTTTATTAGCATTTGAAAAATACATATCCCAATTACTACTTCCTTGAAATACAAAGTCTAGATTTTGTGCATCATCACCTAAGGCATCATAATCATCTACGCTCATAGTATAAAGTTTGTCATATTTTTGAACATTCATAACATACTCCTTTATTTTTATTATTATAGAATAATAAAATTGGAGAGGTTGAAGAATATGTCAAAATGACATATTTTATTTCGTTAATTAATTTTTAAATATTTTTTGTATAAATTGTTGCTATGCTTATTAACTAAATAAATCTCTAAAGTATTTTACCCATGCATTTGCAGTTTGTAATCTTCGATGAATTGTACTTTGACTTTTTATATTATAATCCAAAAAGATTTGTTCATTTGGATTTTTGCTATTAAGAACAGCATTCATAATTGGCTCTGCAAAAACTATTTTTGCTATTTCTTGCATTCTTTTTCTAAAAGATAGATTGACTAATCTTTCTCCTTCTGGTGTTAAGATTAAACAACCATCTTTTTCTATACATAATTTTAACCATTTTAAAACATTAAAATAATAATCAATTTGCCTATCAACAATAGCAAATTTAGTTTTTAGTTCTTCTTTACTTATACATAAATTTTCTGATATAGTAATCATCATGGTATTAATAGTATCAAATTTATCAGCTTGCGGAAATGGAATATTGGTATCTACTTTGCTTTGATCAATTTTGATTTCATTTAGCGAAAAAATTTCAACATCTGGATTTTCAAATACAAATGCTTTTTCTTTTGCATGATCTAGATATCCAATTGCTCCATCATAATAATACGGAATAAATCTAAAAATATCTCCTTGTAAATAAAATACATAACTTCTAATCTCTTTTTTAATACCTATTTGTTTTTCCCAAAATAATTGAGGATAAAGCAGTTGTCTTATGTTTATATTATTGTTATAACCGATTTTTGCCTCAATTAAATGAATTGAGCTATCAGATTCATAACCACCATCAACTTCAATTTGCACACCATCAACATTATAATGGATATCTCCAATATTAAAATCTAAAGCACCTCTCAATCTTCCCCTAATTGTTAACTTGCTTTTTTCTCCAAATGCTATCTCCAACATATTTGAAACAGTTGCCATGTCTAAAGCAGCACTTTCTGATTTTATATTAAAAGGATCTATGCTTATAATATTTTGAGGGGTAGGCAACTCTATAATTTTAGTTTCAATTTCTTGCTTTACATCAATAAATGGATCGTTTTTAGCAATTCTATATAAACCATTTTTTATTGCCAATATAGACAAGCCTTCTTCTTTCATAATTTTGGGCAATTTTTCTCTAAAATCTATTTTTGTTAGATTTCTTGGTTCTTTTCGTTCTACTGCTTTTATTTGATCGGCTGTAATGTCAACATATCCATTGGTTTTAATAATTGAGCATAAATTATATCTTTCAAAAATTTTTTCCCATGAATTATGAAAATCTAATTTACTCATATTCAATCCTATACAAAATCATAATTTTTTATCAAAGTTTCCTTAACTTTACCTCTCCCATACTTATTGCTATTGATAAACCTATTCATCATAACAATATTTATATCAAAAGCTTTGTATAGCTCTTTGATAAATTCCGTGTCTGAATTACTTTGAGCGACTTTGCAACCTCTATCGCTTAACTCTTTAAAGACTTCAAAAAGTTTGATTTGTTCTGCTTCTAAAAATCCATCTTGGTTATATGAAGTAAAATTTGCTGTTGGTGTAAGCGGATAATATGGCGGATCAAAATATACAAAATCACCGCTTGTGGCATCATTTAAAACATCAGTAAAACTTTGACATTTTATAGTTGCATTTTGCAAAGCTTCACTAGCTCGATATATAGCCTCTTCATCTGCAATATTTGGATTTTTGTAGCTACCCATAGGCACGTTAAAATAGCCTTTAGCATTTACGCGATAAAGTCCATTAAAACAAGTTTTATTGAGATATATAAATCTGGCTGCTCTTTTAATTGGAGGTGTTTTTTTGAAATTTACTTCACGATCTAACGATCTTGTATGATAATAAAAATCTTTTGAATGATTTTGTTTGTATTTTTTCAGTTCACTTATTAGTTTAGTTGGGTTTTCTTTTACATGCAAATAGGCATTTATGAGCTCATCATTTATATCAGATAAAAATATATTTTTATCTTCTAATAATCCTCTGCTATAAAGCTCAAAAAATACTGCACCGCCGCCCAAAAATGGCTCATGATAATTTTCAAATTCGCTTGGGAAAAGTGGTAATATTTGAGTTAGTAGACCTCTTTTACCACCTACCCATTTGATAAATGGGCAACAAGGTTTGGCAAAATTTGGTTTTATATTATACATTGTCATTTTGCCCCCTATTTATATTTATCTTTAATTAAAAGACATATTTTTACTGCTCTATCCTTATCATCCCTACTTTACCGTGCACTACGCTGAGCTTTTCAAGTTCACCGATAGCTTCTTGGATGCTTTTCTCTTGACATTCATGAGTCACAAACAACAGTTCCACACAAGCGTCTTTGTCGATATCCGGTTTTTGCATCATAGCCTCTATAGATATATCAAGGCGGCTAAGAAGATTAGTTACTTCAGCCAATACGCCTTTTTTATCCTCTACGCTTACTCTGAGATAGTAATGAGAAGTTATCTCGTCACGAGAGAGCAGCGTTAGGCCGTCTTCAAGCGGTTTTCTGTATCCAAGCATAGGATTGGTATTGCCTCTGACAATATCAACAATATCAGCGATTACTGCGCTTGCAGTGGCATCTCCGCCTGCTCCTGCACCGTAATAAAGTGTTTCTCCTACAGCGTCACCTCTTACCATTACGGCATTCATGACACCATCTACTTTTGCTATCATTGAGTTTTGCGGTATCATAGTAGGATGCACGCGCAGCTCCACGCCATTGCCTACTTTTTTAGCGATCCCAAGCAGTTTGATAGCATACTCAAAATCTTTTGCAAACTCTACATCCGTAGGAGTAATGGTATCTATCCCTTCTATGAGTATGTCTTCTGGTTTTGCATTGATACCGTAAGCAATAGAAGAAAGAATGAGCAGCTTATGAGCCGCATCAAATCCGCCAACATCAAATGTCGGATCTGCTTCTGCGTATCCGAGTTCTTGCGCTTCTTTCAGCACAGTATCATAATGAGCACCCTCTCCTATCATTTTGGTTAGTATAAAGTTGCATGTACCGTTCATAATGCCCATGATAGATTCTATATGATTTGCACTTAGACCGTTTCGTAGAGCTCCGATAATAGGTATCCCGCCTGCAGTGCTGGCTTCGAACATCAGAGGAATATCACCTGCGATTTCTTGCAATTCATATCTGTGGTATGCGAGCATTGCTTTGTTAGCAGTTACTACAGCTTTGCCCTTTTCTAGAGCAAGTTTGACCATCTCAAACGGGAAATCAACACCACCCATAACTTCAACAACGATATCAATTTCGGTGTCATTGATGACATCCATAGGATCAGCCGTGATAGGAAATGTAAATTCATCTCTTGGCTCTTTTGATACGCCTCTTGCTACTACTATTTTTTTGCCGCTTCTAGCTTCTATGATGTCGCTATTTTTCTCCAATATCTTTGCAACACTTCCGCCTACTGTACCTACTCCTAGAATTCCTACTTTTACCATAATTAATTATTTTCCTCTGGCTTATATTCTTTGAAGAATTTAGCTATATTTCTTGCTGCTTGTCTTATTCTTTTTTCATTTTCGATAAGCGCTATACGCACATACTCATCGCCATACTCGCCAAATCCGATTCCCGGACTCACAGCTACATTTGCTTTGGTCAATAGAAGTTTTGAAAATTCCAAACTTCCTAGATGACGTAATTGTTCCGGGATCTTTGCCCAGATAAACATACTTGCATTTGGTTTGCTCATCTTCCATCCGGCTTTCTCAAAAGCATCAAGGAGCACATCTCTTCTGTGCAGATATTTTGGTATCACTTGACTATTCACAAGGTCTCCGTGCTCATCAAGAGCTACTGTAGCAGCTACCTGAATAGGCGTAAACATACCGTAATCGATCCAGCTTTTAAATTTTTGCAATGCGCCTACCATCTTAGGATTGCCGACAATAAATCCTACGCGCCATCCTGCCATATTGTAGCTTTTTGAAAGAGTATAACACTCAACTGCTACATCTTTTGCGCCTTCGACTTCCAAAATAGAAGGGGTTTTATATCCGTCAAAAGTGATGTCTGCATATGCTATGTCTGAAACTATATAAAATCTTTCTTTTTTTGCCATAGCAACAAGACGTTTATAAAACTCAGGGGTCACAGTAGCAGTAGTCGGATTGTGTGGGAAATTCACAATTAGGTATTTTGCTCTAGGCATTGAACTATTAAGCGTATGTTCCAAATCAGCAAAAAACTTATCTTCGTCTACTTCAAAAGTCTCTTCATTGAAAGTAAGCTTCATCTTGTCTACGCTTCCGCCGGCAAATGTGAAAGCATAAGCATGAATAGGATACGTTGGATCAGGCACGATAGCAACATCCCCCGGGTTTGTAATTGCTTGGACTAGATGTACATATCCCTCTTTGCTGCCCATAGTAGCCACGATTTCTGTTTCAGGGTTGAGATCTACATTGTATTTTCTTTTATACCATGATGCCATAGCTACACGAAGTTTATATATTCCTTTTGAAGCGCTGTAACCATGCGTATGCGGTTTTTTTGCTGTCTCTATAAGTTTATCTATTACAGGCTGAAGGGCTGAGCCGTCAGGATTGCCCATGGAAAAATCTATGATATCCTCACCTGCGCGACGAGCTGCCATTTTGAGGTCGCCTACAGCAGCAAAAACATATTTTGGTAAGCGGTTTATTTTGTCGAATTGTATTTCATCAAACATTTTTTTCTCTTGTTATAAAAATTTGTGTTATTTTACCATTTTTTTGGACCGCCAAGAGCAACAAATTGCTCTTTTGTGATCTCTTCAAAACCGGTATTGTCTACTTTAAAATAATGAACTTTATAATCTGCAAACTCTTTAAAGCCTTGGGATGTTTGCAAGCTAAAAGATGCCTTGCTTGTAGCTATAAGCCACTGTTTTGCGGTATCTATATCAAAAGCAGTTGAAATGATGCTGTTTTCAAGTTCTTTTGTCTCCAAATTCATAATTCCAAACCACAGCCTGGTTTTGGGAATGATTTTAAATTGCTGCGATCCTGTAACATTATTATCACTGCTTAGCGATGTATTGCTATCTGCGCTTAAAGCAGGTGTTGTGATATTTATATCTTTTTTTATCATATTAGTATTCATAGCGGCATTTGTTTCAATATTGTTTTTTGAATTGCTCAATATTGTAAGATTTGCATCATCTTTGTATACCGGTATATCGTTTTGCGTCCTTGATTGTATAAGAAAATATGTTGTCAATGCCAAGATCCCAAAAGAAGCAAGCCATATCAACCATTGAGGCTTAGAAGTTTTTTTTATGGCATTAGGTGCGATAAAAGGAATCTCTTCTTTTGTATTCGCAGCAAAATACTCTTCACACTCATCGCGCAAATCATCAATCCTTCTGCCATACTCTCTTTCTAAAATAGAGATAAATCCAAATGCCTGAACCTTTTTAAAACTTGTAAAATCTTTGGCTATAATTTTATTTAAAACATCAATAGATATTTTAGTTTTATTATGGATACTCTGAACACTGTTTTCTTCTAAAATCTCACTTAATAACATTACTCATCCTATGCAACAAAATAGCAGTCGCTACACTTACATTTAAAGAATCGAATTCGTGTTTCATAGGTATAGATACAAGCTCATCTATTTTTCCTAAAACACGTTTTGATATCCCCTCTCCTTCACTTCCGACAACCAGTACTTTTTTGTCTGCAAAAGCCACATCCTCTACAGATGTGCCGTTCATTGCAGCACCATAAATTTTAAAACCACTTTGATGTAATTCATGAAGCACATCCAGACTATTGGAAGCTATCATCATAGGCATACTGAATAACGCTCCTGCACTAGTTCTTGCAATGCCGGCAAAATTTAGCTGGTTTACCCCCACAGCTATGATGCCGTCTGCCCCCAAAGCATATGCACTTCTCACAATGGCGCCTATATTGCCGACATCGGTCAAACCGTCAAGCATTACTAAAAAATCATTTTTTTTCATGCTGGCCAAATCACTTTGTTCGAATGGCTCAAGTTCTATTAGAATGCCTTGGTGATTTCCGCCCTTACTCATCACCTGAGCCCATTTATTCTCTAAGAATTTGATTTGATCCCTATAGCTGTCAAATAACTTTTGAGGCAATATACCTTTTTTGGCTATATAAACAGTTTTTACCGATTTTCTGTGATGCTCAAGCACATACCAACAGACTTGTTTTCCATAAATTATCATAGGCTTAATTGTACCTTTTTTTTGCTGTATAAATCTTGTTATATTTTAAGTTTATAGTTATTGATATGTTGATAAGATTTTTTATAAAAAACGGGCAAGCTAGCGCTCGATTTTGAGAAGAAAAAACAAATTGATCCAAAAAAACCGTATAGTAGAATTTTTAATTTATCTTACTTAGGCTGATAACCTCATCGTAACACTCTTTGACGCTTTTCCCGCTCATTTGCGACATGAGTTTTGCTTTTTCTTTTGGAGTTATATCTAGTGCCATTATCTCATCAAAAGAACTAAAGAGCGGTTTTTCTCCGTTTGCCTGCAATATCACCACCCATTCGCCTCTTATATTCTCTTCTTTAAATTGTTCAAAAAGAATTTTGGCTTCATTTCGATAATATTTTTGGTATTTTTTGGTCAATTCTTTTGCCAAAAACAGCTCTTTATTTGGTTCTATAGCAGTTATCTCTTCTAGCAATCTAAGCATACGGTGGGGTGCTTCATAAAGAATAGCCGGATACTCTTGGCTCATAGCTTTTTGAAGTGCTGCGGCTCTATCTTTGCCTTTTTGCGGTAAAAACCCTACAAAGCAAAACTCTCCTCCGCTAAATCCGCTGGCTACAAAAGCGGTCAATGCGGCATTGGCTCCGGGAAGTACATCATACGATACACCTTCTCTTTGACAATAATCTACGAGTAATTGCCCAGGATCGGAAATAACCGGCATACCTGCATCGCTCACAAAGACTACTTTTTTTTCTTTTAGATCAGTTGCAATTTGCATCAAGCGTTCTTTGCCGTTATGTTCATGAAAAGATAGATATGAAGCCTGCGGTTTTTGCATACCGTAGCGTTCTTGCAGCAGTGCCATCAAATGTTTTGTATTTCGGGTATCCTCGCATAAAAACAGTTCTGCCTCTTCAAATAGACGCATAGCTCTGATAGTTATGTCAGCAGGATTACCGATAGGAGTAGGAATGAATGTTAGCATGAGTTGTCATGCGGTGCGCAAAAGCACTGCATGAAAAAAATTAACCGAGGTTATATTTTTTCTTGAATTTATCAACACGGCCGGCCGCATCAACGATTTTTTCAGAACCTGTAAAAAATGGATGACATTCGTTACAAATGTCCACGCTTATATTTTCTTTATCTGATTTAACGTCAAATGTATTACCGCAAGCACATGTTACTTTACAATCAACATAGTTCGGATGAATATCTTTTTTCATCTTTTTACCTTTTTTTTAATTTATTTTCAACAAAATAGCAACTGGCTGCGTGAGCCTTCTGCTGAAGAAAACTCAGCGTCAGCAAACTATAGCTTTGCTATATTGCATTATAATCGATAGGCAACCAACCTATTCTGGCACATTGTGCCCTTCCGCTAGATACTCTAGGGGTCGCTGCAACCTCATACGGAGACAGCTTTCAAGAATTGGAATTATATCCAAAATTATTTAAATTTTCATAAATTACTCGACTGGCAGTATTTGTTGAGGCATATCCGGAAAGCGTTGTTTGAGTTTCAAAAAATACGATGGATCGCCTAAGCATTCCGGATTTTCTTCTTCTGCACATGGCAGCTCTACTATTTTCCAGTCACCGTTTTGCAATTTAAAAAGAGCATTAATGTCTTCATATCTACTCATACCATCAGGTGATTGCGGGAACGCATGCACCCATGCCCAACCATCTTGAACCTTCAAATGCTCTACAACAAATACCACATCTACTCCATGCATACTTTTGACCTCTTGTCTGAGAACATCTAAAATATCTTTACGTATTTGTGTGCCTTTTTCTGGAGTAAAGCACTCTTTTGAGATATTATCGGTATCCTTGGCAAGACAAAAGTTCATACCAAAGCTTATGATCACAATCGTAACAATAAACATAAAATTGTATTTTTTCATTTTTTTACCCCTTAAGCATAACTACTTTATCCTGCTTAATATTTCTAACACCTCTTCATCGCTCACATCATACCAATCTTCGTAAACCTGCGCAACTGCATGAAAGTTGTACGGTGATTCTAACACAACCAACTCATCAACCAGCGGAGAGAATTTTGCTATTGCACTAGCACCTGCTACGGGCACTGCTATTATAATTTTTTTGGCTTCTTGTTTTTTACACAAAGCAACTGCTACATGCATAGTAGAACCCATGGCGATACCGTCATCTACCAATATCACGGTTCTGCCTTTAATAGATGGTAACGGCTTACCGTTTCTCAATGTTTTGATACGTCTTTGTATCTCTTCGCTTTGATCTGCAATTATTTGTTCGATCTCTTGATCGTCTAAATTATATGCTGCTCTTTGATCAATAAAAATAGAACCGTCTTCTGCAATAGCACCAAATCCGCTTTCCGGATTATATGGATATGGTAGCTTGCGGCAAATGATCAGTGAAAGGTCATAACCAAATGCTTTTGCAATTTCATAACCAAGTTCTGTTCCTCCTCTTGGGATTGCCAAAACCAAGGCATTGTCTATTTTGTATTTTTGAAGAGCCAATGCCAACTTTTCACCGGCATCTTTACGATTTTTTAACATTTTGACTCCTTTTTATATTATAATTTTATTTTACTATAAATTATACTAAAAAATCAATCAAGATGAATTAACCCGTCAGGAGGTCATCGTGGACAAACAAACTATTATAAAAACGATTATGGCAGATTTTGAGAAACGTACATGTATAAAAAACAAAAAATGTACCCCAAAACGCTATTTATGGACAGATGCCTTTGCAGTATGTAATTTATTAGGACTTTTTTTAAAAACAGACAATACGTGCTACAAAGATGACGCCTTGCTTCTTATTGATCAGGTACACCATGTTTTAGGAAAGCATCGAAGTGATGATCTGCGCAATGGCTGGATCAGCGGCTTAGATGAAAAAGAAGGAGAGAGGCACCCTACGATAGGAGGACTGCGAATCGGCAAAAAGAACAATGAAAGAAAAGAGAACGAACCTTTTGATGAAAGATTAGAATGGGAGCAAGACGGACAATATTTTCATTATCTCACCAAATGGATGCACGCCCTTAATCTCGCTACAAAAGTGACCGGCGATCCAAAATATAACCTCTGGGCCTGCGAGCTGGCAAAAACGGCTTATACCAAGTTTGTATATGTTGTTTTTGACGGCATAAAGAGAATATATTGGAAAATGAGTATTGATCTAAACTATCCTCTGGTAACCTCAACGGGTCAGCATGATGCACTGGATGGTTATATCACATATCTTGAACTGATCAAAACTGCTCCAAAAGATAACAATATCGATCTTGATAGTGAATTGATAAGCTTGTTTCAAATGTCTAATATTATGGATCTAGATACTCATGACCCCCTAGGCATAGGGGGATTGCTAAATAGCGCTTGTACATTGATGCAACTTATCATAAACCACAAAATGACCCATTTATCCGATATGCTTTTAAAACTGTTGTCATCTTCCAAAAGCGGTATAGATGCTTTTTTGGGTGCAAATACTTTGAGGTATCCGGCTGAGTATAGACTTGGGTTTCGCGAACTAGGGCTTAGCATAGGTCTGCATGGTGTAAAAAAAATGCAAATGCTTACCAAAGAACACCCTGAATGTTTTTCGAACCACACTATGCTGCAATCTAAACTCTACGAACTTGCAAGCTATATACCTATGTGTGATATCATCGAAAAATTTTGGATAGATCCAGAAAATCAGAAAAGCAACACATGGATTGAACACTTAGATATCAATTCCGTGATGCTCGCTACCTCTTTGGGCCCCGAGTGTTTTTTGAGTGTTTAGCTTAAAGGTGGGATATTTCTAATTTTTGTGATACATATTTTTAAAGCATCTATTAATTCTTTTTATCCCACTCTCTCCTTCTATTTATTCTTCCAAAACTATCTCATAGCTCACGTTACGCCCGCTTGTTCCTTCAATTTGCCTGATACACCCAGACTCCAAAAGTTCGGCGATATCTCTCGAAGCAGTAGTAGACGCAGTATCTGCTATGCTCATATATTTCTTCTTACTCAAGTTGCCTTTGAAATTTTCTACGCCTATATCAAGAATGAAATTCAGTACCTTCATTTGCCTTGCATTGAGATTTTTCTCTTTGTGCTTATCCCAAAACTTTGTTTTTTGTACTATATGCCCGAGCCTGTTTTTTGTATCAAGCAGTGCAGTATAAAGTGTAGACAAAAACCACTCGCACCAATATGTAATATCAAGACGATTATCTGTTTTTTTTACATATCCTGTCGTATATTCCAGTGCTTTATAGTATCCTTTTCGATCACTATTTATCGCGCTTGACATTGAATAAAGTCTTGAGATTTTTGAATTTTCTATTTTTGATAGGACTAGGTCGGTTATAGCTCTTGCAATTCTTCCGTTCCCGTCATCAAATGGGTGTATTATCACAAACCACAGATGAGCTATACACGCTTTAAGAAGACTTGGAGGCGTTGTATTAAACCATGTCAAAAACATCTTCATTTCATCTTCGAGTATTTCTCTCGGAGGGGCTTCATAATAGATTTTTCCATTTCCAACAGTCCCGCTTACTATTTGCATAGTCTCTTTGCCTCTAAATGCAGCAACATTAATTTTTACTAACCCGCTGTATCCTTTAGGAAAGAGTGCATTATGCCAACCAAAGAGCCGCTCTAAACTTAAGTTGCTTTCATAGTTTGTATTGGCATCTATAAGTATCTCTACAAGATTATCAGTAGCAACTTCTGTTTTATGATAGTAGGTATCTTTAATTCCAAGTTTTTTTTGCACAGAAGCTTTTACGCTATCGCGATTTAGTATTTCTCCTTCTATGGCAGCAGTATTGATAGCTTCACTCATCAAAGCTTCAAATTGTCTTTGGATAATATTATTATTATTCATAGTTTGAGTTAAAGCTATAAGATAACCCTGCTCTAAAGAAATTTTTTGAATCAAATCTTCAAGCTTTTTTACATCATAGGTAAAATTTGGATAGCCCTCTTGTTGCCATATCCAGCGTTTCATGATATTTGTTCCCTTTTTATCGGTATGATTATTTTTGATAATCATACCATAAATGGTACGAAAAATCTATCTAATCGTATTGTTTGCGCTCTTTAAAATTTTTCAAATCCTTACACCAAAACTTTACTAGCCACTGCACAAACAGCGCTTTCGCTGCGCAAGATTAGCGGAGTATCTAGTCCTACGATCTTGTCGCTTGGCATAAGTCCAACCTCTTTATCGCTAAATCCTCCTTCGCAGCCGATTATTATAGTCATATCATCAGCCATTTCAATATTATTTAGCAATTTATCTGAAAAATTGAGCATCAGTGCTTTAGGATGATCGGATGTAAACTCTTTTAGACTGCCTCCAAGCTCGAGCTTCATCTTATCACTTCTGCCGCATTGTTGTGATGAATTAAGCAGTATCCTCTCAAACCTGTCAAAATCAATTTTAAAATTTTGCTGAGACCTATCGCATGAGATAAATGTGATATGCGCAACTCCCATTTCATTTAAAATAGGTAAAACTTTTTCTATATTCTTTGGATCTATCATGCACCAGCCTATATGCAGATTTCTTGCAGCTTTGATTGATAGGCTTCTTTCTTCCAGGAGTTCCAAATGGGTTTGTTTTTTATCCATATTGACTATACGGTACATGTATATAATGTCATTTTTTAAATGGCGCAAAGCTATAACATCATCTACCCTATGACGTCTGACTTTAAAAATGTAATGATGTGCATCGCCATTTAATTCAAGCGATGCATCTCCTGCATGCTCATGATAAAGATATTGCATAATCCCTCCGCAAAATTTAAATAGATTATACACTCTTTTGATATAATCTAAACAAAAAGGTCAATGATGGCTGTATCTATACTAGAAGCATTAGAAATCATATATAAAAAAACCATTCCGGTTGCAAAACACGAAATCGTAGAAATCGAAGAGAGCATAGGACGCATATGCGCAAATAATATATATGCGAAGATTCCCCTGCCTAAATTTGATCACTCTGCCATGGACGGGTATGCTGTTAGGGTTGCAAATGCCGGAGAGTCTATAGAGTGTCAAGATATTTTATATGCCGGAAGCAAAAACATTCCAGCCCTTAAAGAAAATTATGCGATTCGCATCATGACTGGAGCTCCGGTGCCTTTGGGCTGTGAAGCTATCATTCCGCTAGAAAACGTTGCTGTAAATGGAAATACGGTAACATTGCCAAATAATGTCAAATATGGTGCCAATATAAGATTGCAAGGGGAAGAGTTAAAAACAGGCGCTATTTGCTTGCATCAAGGGGAAGAGATCACGCCTTATGCCATAGGACTGCTTGCTTCTCAAGGAGTAGATACCGTAGAAGTAGTATGCAAGCCAAATGTTACCATATTGAGTACCGGAGACGAACTCAAACCCTATTCGCAAAAAGAGATAGGAAAATTCGAAATATACAACTCAAACACGCCGATGTTTGCCGCAAGAGCCAAAAGCATTGGCTGTCAAACAAAAAGCTTGAATATTTGCAGTGATGATCTGCAAACTCTAAAAGAGCATATCAAAGCATCTCTAAGTTGTGATGTTATAATCACCAGCGGTGGAGCAAGTGTAGGAGATAAAGATATAACCAAACTGGCTTTTTTTGAGCTTGGCATGGAGATGCTATTTGAAAAAATAGACATCAAACCCGGCAAACCGACATCTTTAGGAAAGATCGGCGATACATTAGTGTTTATATTGCCCGGAAATCCTTTGGCAGCCATGGTAAATTTCGAACTGTTTGCTATCCCTCTGCTTGAAAAACTCAAAAGTGCTGCCAAACATTATCACTCGATCATACAAACTGCATTAAATGATGAGTTTAGATTAAAATCCGGGAAACATAGTGTGATCTTGGGGCAATATGACGGTAAATTTTTTAATCCTCTTTTATCGCAGGCTCCAAACCAAGTGTCAACACTCAAAGATACAAATAGCTTAATGATCACTACTCCGAATATAGAACACATAGACAAAAATCAAATTATAAAAATTATTCCGATTGGTTATATGATGGATTATAAAAAAGAAAAAGATATATTTGTATTATAAAACCCTTCCCGAGAAAGGGAAGAGCAGCTAAATTATAGTTTTGAAATATAATCAGCCAAAGCTTTCATTTGAGCATCGTCAAGATTAGCCATTTGGCCTTTCATAAGAGCACCGTTACCAGTTACATCAATTGTACCGGCTTTGTAACCATGCATTTTTGTTTCTAGGTCAGCTGCTGATTGACCAGCGATAACAGCTGATTTGCCAAGAGCTGCAGTTTTACCGTCAACACCGTGACATGCACCACATGCAGTATACAAAGCTGCACCGTCTGCTGCCGGAGCAGCTGCAGCTTCAGGAGCTGCTGCTTCAGTTGCGTTAGCTTCAGTTGTTGCGTTAGCTTCAGGAGCAACAACTTCAGTTGTTACGTTCATTTCAGTTGCGTTAGCTTCAGTTGCTTTTGGTTTTTCACCACAACCTACGAATAAAAGAGCCATAGCGGCTACTGACATAATTGTCAATTTTTTCATTACAAATCCTTTGAGTTTTTTTATTTTGGACAACGCCATTATACAAAAAAATTTGTTCAAATTTGCATAAAAATAAAACATAAGAATATAAATTTGTTACATATTTTAAAAATAAAAATTTTAAATAAAAAGATTAAAGTAGATTAAGAAAAATAAATGAATACCTATATAAGGTATTTTGAACAAGAAGAATGATCTTTTACTTTAAAAAGTAAAAGATCATATAAAACTATAACTTATTCAGCAGTAGCGTTAGCTTCAGTTGCATTAGCATCAACTGTTGTAGCGTTAGCTTCAGTTGCGTTAGTTTCAACAACAGCTGCTTCAGTTGCGTTAGCTTCAGTTGTTACGTTCATTTCAGTTGCGTTAGCTTCAGTTGCATTAGCATCAGCCGGTTTACCTTTACAACCTACGAAAAGAAGAGCAGCAGCAGCTACAGATACAAGTACCAATTTTTTCATGTTAATCCTTTGATTTGTGTTTGACAAATGGAATTATACTAAATTTTTCGTGGATTTATGCTAAATTTTTGAAATATTATTTTTTCCCACATATCTTTATTTTTCCATTCATTTTTTACCTGATTGGAAAATTCAATTTTTTTAAGATCTATATCGCCCATATTTAAATTATATGCATCATCTCTAAAAGATTGCGCATATCCTGTATCGGTCTCATGCACAATAATACTATGAAGTTTTACTTCTTTTTCTTCATTTACCATCGTTGTGGTTTTCAATATTTGATCTATGATCACGAAAAACACCCTGCTAAACTGTTCAGCAGATGGCGATACAGGCAACACGACCCATCTGGTACTATGGCGCTGCATATCTTTGATATACTCTATATCATCACCGCTCCATAATGTAACTGCATGATCAAATGAATCGATTATTTCTTTCATGGTATGTTTCATAAGCCCAAAATCATATACCATTTGTCCTGCATCTAGATAGTTTGATTCAAGCAATATCTCTACTTTATATGAATGCCCGTGAACATTTTGGCTGCACCGCTGTGTACTGCACCCCCTGACAATATGTGCGTTTTCAAATTTAAAAAGTTTTCTAATGATCATCATTTTCCTTAATCGGAGTAAATTTATCTTATTTTATCGAATAAAAGATAAATTTCTACACCCCTTGTGTAGTATCGAATATCCTTATATGCAATCTATCACTATAATTGTATCCATACTTAATACAAAAAGCAAAAACTGCTTTATCATTAGCTTCCAGAGTAGATCTCGACTCACCGACAGGCATGCAAAATATTTTTTTATCAGGAGATATGCTTATTATGTTCTGAATTTCATTAAATGCGCTACTGTCGATGATTTCTTTATCGAGCGTAAACTTGAAAAAAGATTCATCTGAATTATCTGTTATTTTTTTGATTGCTGTGGTATTGATTCTTTTTGACGCAGACTCGCCGCTATTTGATAGTTTTATGGACAGTGCAAAAATAGCTTTTTTATAAAGCGGAAATTTATCAAAATTGATTTCAATTATACCATTGGTTTCAAAAGTAACACTAACCCCAAGCTCGACAAGCCAAGCAAAAATCGCATAAAAAACTTCATCGTGAGCATATAAAAGCGGTTCTCCTCCTGTAATAACCACGTGCGGCAGATATCCTATAGTATCAAATTCTGTTTTTAGATGAGATATAAAAGCGTTTGCATCATCAATCTTTTGCCAAGAAGCACTAAAAGCACGATCGACTGCAAAATATGTATCGCACCCGTATTTCACTAAACCGTTTACGCAATAAGATGTACCAAACCCCTCGCAAGAAAGATTACACCCTCCCGTGCGCAAAAAATATGACGGTGTACCGGCGTATTTACCCTCGCCTTGAATGGAAAAAAATTCTTCAACTAAATAAAACATCATCCGCCTGTCTGATAAAATGCGCGTTTGGATTGTTCGCGCGACTCAAGCTCTTCTTCGCTCCAGCGATTCTCTTTGGGTTTGTCCTGAAGCACTTGAGCCAAAATACTTGTAGCTTTGTTTATATCTTTATCTTTAACAGCACTGGCAATACTCATAGCCTCATCAAAATATAGACACGGTATCAAATGCCCCTCTGCTGTGAGGCGGATACGATTGCAGTTTTCGCAAAAATCGTGTTTATGAGGATCTATAAGGCCAAATTCATATCCATTCTCTTCAATGCGGTAATTAAACGATGGGCTAGTCCCCTCTCTGCCCAAAGCGTGAATGGTATATCTCTCTTTGATCTTGGCTAATATCTCTCTGCCGTGCATGCCTTTGATCGTATTATTGGCATGTGTATTTTCCATATATTCTATAAAACGAATTTTAATCTGTTTTGCCCGCGCATATTCTAAAATATCTAAAATTTCATCTTCATTTATGCCTTTTAGCGGAACCATATTTAATTTCACATTAAGTCCGATTTCAAGAGCTTTTTCTATGCCTTCAAGAACCCTGCTTAATACATCTTTGCCGGCTATCTTGGCAGCAATATCAGGCTTGAGACTGTCAAGAGAGATGTTCAATCTTTTTAAACCGGAGGTTTTTAGTTTTTCTGCAGCTTCACCGAGCAAAAAACCGTTTGTTGTAATAGCAAGGTCAATATCCGGTTTGTAATCGTGTATCATGGCTATAAATTTATCCAGATCTTCACGAAGCAATGGTTCACCGCCTGTTAAACGAATTTTATCCACACCCTCATCTATCACTACTTTAATAAATAAAAATAATTCTTCAAAACTCAGCAGATTTTCTTGAGGTACCCATGAAAATGGTTTTTCCGGCATACAATATTGGCATCTAAAATTACATCGCTCAGTAACAGAAACCCTAAGGTAATTAACGCGTCTTCCTTGTCCGTCTATCAACACTTTTTTATTATCCTATAATTAAATTGTCTAAGAGTAGCTAAATGTTGATAAAAATGCGATAAGAGGATAAAGAAAAGATTATTTTTTTAGATTATTAGCTTTGCAGTGTTGTTATTCCGCAGTTTATTGCGGAATAACAGAAGTTTAATACTTTACAAGATCAATTATAATTGATTAATGTAAGTCTTTCCAGTGATGTTTTTTCCACAAATATGCAAGTACTGTGAAAATAACAAAGAACAAGATAACCCATGGTCCAATAGCATGTCTAGCTTCTTTACTAGGATCTCCGGTCTCTTCAAGGTATGCTTTTACTGACTCATAACCTTCTTTAGTTAATCCGACTCTTGGCATAGAAGTACCAGGAAGTTGTGTTTGAGGATTCTCTATGAAAGTCTCCATATATTGTTCACTTCTGGCTCTGATCATGATAGATAGGTCAGGCGGTAATTTACCCATATATTTTTCAACTAAGCTTTGCTCATCAAGAACTTTGAGTTTATGCGCTAACGCCTCTTTTTCTGTTTTGAACTTAGGAGTCTCTCCTAATTGAGTAAGCCCGCCGTATCTGTTAGCATGACATCTGCCGCAAGCCTCTTCATATGCTACTTGTGGAGTCATTTTGCCAACTTTTTTGGCTTTGATATACGCTACAACATCAGCTATTTGCTGAGGAGTGGTTACCATTGCTTGCACTGCGCCCATTGGGTGCATCATTGTGTTTGCATATTTATGGTCCACATTTGATGCCATCGCAGGATCTTTGATTAGTGCGATAAGATATTTTTTGTCATACAAACTACCTGCATGATCCAAAACAGGAGGGATAACACCGCCCATATTGATACCGGCACCGTTATGACAACCCATACATGCACCAAACAATGCTTCTCCTGCTGCGGCATTGCCAGGAAGTTTATCTATTTGATTAACTTCTCCCCAGAATGCTTTTTTAGCAGCTGCTTTATCTGCTGTAGCTTCAGCTATATCTGCAGCTCCATCGTATACGAAATTATGCCCTTCAACATGTTTATGCATTTGAGAGTGAGCAAAAGGCTCTACTCCCCAATATGTAATTAGAGACAAGATAACAACAACGGCTAATATTTTAAACTCTTTCATTATCATTCCCCCTTACGCTTTCTTCTCAAATTTGGTAATAAACGGAAGAGCTACAAACAGTGCGATAAACACCAATGCAGCTATCAATCCGATAATTGTCCAAATACCTTCTGGCGGCAATTTACCCATAACAGTAAGTACGATCATATCTACTATCATAACCCAGAACCAAACTTTAAACAAGCCTCTTTTGTTCGCAGGAGCAACTACCGGGCTTTTATCCAAGAATGGAAGCAAGAAGAATGCAACTTGGGCAAATCCGAATGCTATAAGGCCTAGATCTTTATTGAACGGTCTAAGTATCTCATATGACCACAAGAAATACCACTCAGGATAAATATGAGCAGGAGTTTTAAGTCCATCTGCAGGGTCAAAGTTTACCGGATCCATTGCGAAATCAAAATGGAAAAATACCAAATAGAAGAAAAGGATAAAGTAAACACCCATAACGAATATATCTTTGCTCAAGAACACAGGGTTAAAAGGAATTACTTTTGATTCTTTTTTCTTGCCTTCTTTGTAAAGTTTTGCAGCCTCATCAAAATCGATCTCTTTACCGTGTTGATTATTAACATGCGGGATTCTAAGAGTTGCGAAGTGAAGAACGATCACAGCGATAATAACAAGTGGAAGCAAAAATACATGCAACATGAAAAATCTTGTTAAGAATGCTTGGCCAGGTACATAATCTCCTCTAAGCCATTCAACAAATCCTGGGAAGTTAGCTACTCCGCCGGCTATAGTAGGTGAAAAACCTTCAAAAAGATTGGTAATAACCATACCTGCCCAGTAACTCATTTGACCCCATGGAAGCATATATCCGCTAAATGCCTCTGCTGAGAAAAGAACAAACAATAGCATACCAGAAAGCCAGATCATTTCTCTGCCTCTTTTATATGAACCATAATAGATACCTGTGAACATATGAATATATATAACAAGGAATACAACAGAAGCTGCAACACCGTGAATATGTCTCCATAGCCAACCGAAACCGACTTCACTCATAATAGTGTGGTTTACGCTATCAAATGCACCGCTTACACTTGGTTGATAATACATCAAAAGAAAGATACCACTAATAATAAGCAAACCAAAAGTGGCGGCAAGTATCATCCCCATTGCCCACAAGAAGTTAATATCTTTTGGTATCCAATATTCTGTAGAAAGAACTTTTTTGACAGTATCTACTGCCATTCTTTCATTTAACCATTTATGCGAAAAGGGCTTCGCTTTTTCATCAAAATGTGCCATTTTCTCTCCTTAAACTTTCAATGTCAAGCCAGCAGCTAACATTTTCTCATATTCCGGACCGGTTTCGCCCAAAATTACACTTGTACCGCTAATTTTAAACGGCGGTATATCTAGAGGTCTTGGAGGCGGTCCAAAAGTATTGACGCCTAATGAGTCAAATTCTCCTCCATGACATGCACATTTAAACTGTTTTTTATCTGCCAGATATGCTGGAATACAGCCCAAGTGTGTACAAAGACCTACAACAACAAGGTATCTTCCGCCTGCTACATGGATCTCTCTATCGCTTTTTGGTGCATTAGCCGGTTGTTTAAGAATAAATATAGGCTTGCCTCTCCATTTTTCTGTCACAAGCACATTTTCTTGAGCCGGACTAAGATCTATTGTGGTAAAACCTGCCGATTTTACGCTTGGCAACGGATCCCAAGTTCGCTTAGCTGCATACAATGCACCCAAGGCACCAAGAGCAGCAAAACTACCTAGAGCCATACCCATGAAGTCTCTTCTATTACTCATCGTATTCCTTTCAAAAATAAATTAACTTATTATTATAAAAAAGATGTTATTAAAAAACTATGAAAAAAAGATTTATTTGCTAAAAAAAGTGTTATAATGAGTATTAATGGGTATAATTGTGTCCATTTGTAGCTTATCTGATAGGTATCTTCTTAACATGGTTTGATTAAAATCATCAACTATGCTTATATTGTAATTTTCAAACAAATTTTTGATACACTCCAAAAGAGGTCTCTGAGCGATAAATATAACATTCGCGCCGCTTATTCTGGACTCTATTGCGCATTGAACGGAAGTAGTGATAATATCGCTTGAAGTACGGATAAGGTCAGTATATTCTTCTGATTCATGCATAACATCAAATATGCTTGTTAGCTCTTTTTCATAATTTACAAAGAAATAGTGCCCCAACAATATCTCCATGCCTAAACCATCAAAAAAGTTTTTATGATCAATAATACTTTTTTGAGGATCACTATCACCGCCAAAAAACAATACTCTTTTAGTTTTTGGCATGGATTCGCTATAAATGGTATCAACAAAAATCGTATCTTTTTGCCAAGGATAAATAATCTGTTCATTAAAAACAGGTTTGTCGTCACATTTTTGAGCTATGCGAAACACTTTATAATTATTACAAAAATTCTCAAATTGCCATGGCAGCTCTTCATTTGAATCTATAAGCAATGTATCCCCTCTGCTCAAAACTACGTCAAGATCAAGAATTGTTTCAATAGTTACTGCATCATTGATGCCAAGCTCTTTTGCTACAAGAACAGCCCGAAAATCGTTTACAAGAAGTTTATACTCAACTTCTCTTCGCTTGGCTTCTTTGAGACATGCAACGCCTCTGCGAACACTATCTAACCCCTCTTTATGGCTGGTATGTGCATAATAATAAAACATCGATCATTGCTCCTGCGGCTTTTTTGTTACATTGTCATATTTATTAAAAATTGATAATGGCTTCATTGTGCTGTATTTTCATATTTTAGGCGGGATTCTATAATAATTCTGATTAAATCATGCCATTTGCCTTCAAACCAAGTATGAAATATAAATTGATAATAAGATGTTAAAAAATGATAATACGCAGAATTGCAAACTGTACTCTTTGCCTGATTCTGTTTCGTTCCGAATTTTCTGATATGAAATGCATATAATCAATACTACCGAAACCTTTCAAAATCAATCAATCCTTTAACGCCTTCATAATCTCTATCTCATTACATATCTAGAGATATGGAATGAGCTAAACTTAATGTGGCATTAGCATTACCTGACCCCTATACCTTAAAGGCAAAAACAAAACTCTTGCTTTCTCGACTGATGTTGAAAATCATTATTTCGACAGAGACGAAGAACCTGGAGAACTTACGATATCTCTTATAACTATTGGCAACAATGAAACTAGTGGCGGAAATAAGCCAGGAAAACCGAAAGATATAAGCGAAATTTTTGATGTATCAAAATCAAGCCCAGAAGATGGGATAATCAAAATATCACTGCAACCAACCGAAAACATAGAAGTTGGCGAAGAAGTGCAAATAAAAATAGATTTATCTTCTCCGGTAGGCACCTTTGAAGAAACCATTTTAATAGAAATAGATCAACCACAAAAAGAACAAAATAAACAAGAGGAGAAAGAAGAAAATGAAAAAATTGGATTACCAGAACTAGTATTAACATCTGAGAATCCTACTGATGATAAAATAATATCATGGGAAAAATTAAGCAAAGTAACGGACATGGGCTATGAAAATATTATGTATATTTATTCTCCTGATGGAGAAAAACTTGAAAAAATATACATCAATTTAGATAGCACTGTTCTAAAGAATCATAAAACAAAATTAAACAGTCAAGCATTACGAGAAAAAGCAGAAAAAGAATATATTGCAAAAGTTTATTTTCATACACTATTTTTATATTCTATCAATAAAAATAGCAAATACAAAATTACAAGAAACGATCAAGATGATGAACTTGAAATAAATGAATATCTACAAAGTATTTTCGAAAATCAATATACATCTTTTTTAATAAATTTTAATATGAATGACCTAATTGACAATATTGAATTTTAATCTCAAGTAGGGACCGTTCAAAATTCTGTGTCAATTTGGTAAAATAACAAATACTCAAGGAAAGACACATGAAGATAGAAATAGATGTAGAACAATTTGCTAAAAATATGGTAGCGTTCAAGATTCAATCACTTTACCAGGGGTCTATCTTAAAATAAAATAAAAATTCTTACTTTTATAATATAATCCTCGCAATCAATCCAGCAAACCAATTTCTTTTATCATCTTCTAATAAATTTTTACTTCTTTCATGATATTTAGTAGTAAATTTTAACTGCCCTTCTTTGTATCTGTTTTTTATCTCATGAATCGTCAGATTATCATCCAAATAAAGGTTTATAAATTTACTGAAGATATCTTTATCTACCAATTGACTTGAAACAATTACCCATGTACTCGCTGTGGCATGTGCAGTATTTTCTATTTCTAACAATCCGACATAAGTATTTTCATATTTAAATGTTACAGTTATAAATTGCCTTGCCCTGCCATGAATAATGCCTTTTTGGTTTGCTTTACTTGTTTCTTTATTTATGATTTCCGGTAACTTTTGTACTTGATGTAAATTGAGGTTTAAAATACTAGATTGATATTTCAAAAAATATACATATTGATTAAATATTTCAAAATTATGAATATACTCTTTAACAGAGTCTTGTTTTTGATAACTGCTTGATATAATAATCTTTCTTATGGTTTTTTCACCGCTTATTGTTGATTCTGTCAAACTCTGATCAACAACTTCATCAGATATGGATTTCTCATAAATATTCATTTTATCGATCAAGACATCTTTTGTGATTTCTTCTTGACCAATATAGACATTATTCAAGCTGCTGCATTTTAACTTTTTATCCTTGGTTATATAGCGTTGTGTATACTTTTTAGTGGCATTATTTACTCTTAGAATCTGTGATGTATGTGTCGGTATTTCACTTTTTATTATTCCGACATTATCAATGTCGCTTATATCTTGTATTGTCTTATCCTTTTGGAAATATTTGGTAAATTTTCTAAATCCGATATCGGAATTGTCATCTATTATTTCATGGACAAAATAGTATTCTTTTTTGGTATCTTCGTTATAAACCCTTGATACTCTTGCATCAATAGTAAATTTATTTGCAACTGGGAATTTTGCTTTAATAGGCATCAAGTCTATATTATCTTTGTTGTATTTCTCTTTCATGCTTTTTAAATAAACAAGAATATATCGGCCAATATCGTCAAAAGCTTTTCTAGCTTTTTCTTGGCAAACAAATCTATGAATAAAAGCCGCATCAACATCATTTGCAAAATAGTTTAAAATTATAGAAGCATCACTTGCATCACAATTGGCTCCTATAAACAAATCATCCAGCTTGCAACTAAATGCAGCTTCTCTCATGCGTGAAAATCTAAAATAATAATATAAAGCAACCGTATATTGAGGAATAATAATTTTTTGATTGTCTTGCTCTATGTAGTAACAATACAAATTATTGGCTTCATTAAGATATTTTCGCTTCCAACCTATTAAGGACACGATATTTTTTTCGCTCAATAAACTTGAAATTTTGATATTATCTTGATTTATTTTCGATGTGTCAATATCAAAACTATACTTTTCCTTGCTCGAATAACTCTTGCCTTTAGTATTGAAACCATTTTGAAAGTATTTTCCTGGAGGAAAATATTGAAACAATAATTCTGGAGCCATTTCATATGTAAATACTTCGTTTTTTGTTATATTTTTAACAACAACAACATAATGACTGTTACTGTAGCTTTCATGGTCTATTTTAAGCTTTAATGGCATAAGAATTTGAAAAATATCATTCGGATTTTCACTCATAAAATCTGGAATGATATTATTACTAGCCATGCTACAAATTTAACTCATTATCAATTTCTAATTCACATATTATCATTTTTTATTGTTCATTCTCATTTTTTGTTTTTCTTTACATTCCATTTTGATATAGATGTGCACTATCTCAAGTGCTGCCGGTGTAATACCAGATATCTGAGATGCAGCCTGAAGTGTAGGCGGTGTGAACTTCTCAAGTTTCTCCACTATTTCGTTGCTGAGCCCATGCACTTTTCTATAGTTAAAATCGGCAGGTATTTTGATCTTGAGCATATCTTCCATGCGGTGAATTTGGCTTTGTTGTTTTTCAATATATCTGCTGTATTTTGCTTCTACAAGTATCTGCTCTATGACATCATCGCTATACTTTTCAAACTCAGGCAGCAATGCAAGCAATTTTACCTTATCAAATTCTCCTCTGCCTATGACATCTATCCAAAATGTACGGTCATTTATCTTCATCTCGCCAATCGCTTCTAATTGTTCCAGAAACTCTTTTGTCGGAGTTACGCTTGTATTTTTTAAAAATGCGATAGCCTCGTCTAGGGACTCTTTTTTGGAAATTACATGCTTATAAAACTCTTCGTCTAATAAGCCTAATTTATATCCGTATTGCGATAGTCTGATATCTGCGTTATCTTCTCTCAAAAGCAGTCTATACTCAGCTCTACTTGTGAACATACGATAAGGCTCAAATGTGCCTTTTGTAACCAGATCATCGATAAGCACGCCGATATAAGCCTCGTCTCTGCCCAATATAAACGGCTCTTCGTTACGCAATGCCAACACGGCATTGATCCCCGCCATCAACCCCTGGGCAGCTGCTTCTTCGTATCCAGTTGTCCCGTTGACTTGTCCTGCACAGTAAAGCCCTTTGACCTTTTTGGTTTCCAGCGTATGTTTAAGCTCGGTGGGTTGGATATAATCATACTCTATGGCATATCCGTAGCGCACTATCTTAGCCTCTTCCATGCCTGCAACTGAGCGGATCATATCAAGCTGAACATCGGTTGGCAAAGATGTGCTCATGCCGTTTAGATAAAATTCATTAGCTTCAAGAGTTTGCGGTTCTATAAATATCTGATGTCTCTCTCTGTCTCTAAATCTGTTTATCTTGTCTTCTATGCTAGGACAATATCTAGGGCCTATGCCGTCGATCTGGCCCGAAAATAGTGGTGCTCTGTAAAAATTGCTTTCTATGATATTATGCGTTGAGCTGTTAGTATAAGCTACCATGCACGGAAGCTGCTTGGGGTTGAATGTCTCCCGCGGCGTTCTAAAAGAAAACGGTATTGGATTTTCATCGCCGTATTGTTCTTCCATTCCGCTAAAATCGATACTGGTTCCGTCAACCCTGGCACATGTTCCAGTTTTTAATCGTCCTATTTCAAATCCCAATCTTCTCCAGCACTCAGCCAGTTTTATAGAAGCAAATTCGCCTTGTCTTCCAGCGCTTAGCTGAGTTTCTCCGATATGGATCACGCCGTCAAGAAAAGTGCCTGCAGTAATGATCACTTTTGGAGCCATATATTTATTGCCTAGTTGGGTTACAACGCCTTTAGCTTCATGCTCTTCTATGATCAATGAATCCACCATCTCTTGTTTTACGTCTAGATTTGGCGTTCTTAAGATCACATCGCGCATATAGATCCTGTATCTATCCATATCTATTTGGGCTCTGCTTCCTCTTACTGCAGGGCCCTTTGAAGCATTAAGTATGCGAAACTGGATCCCGGTCGCATCTGTGCATAACCCCATTTCACCGCCAAGAGCGTCAATTTCTTTGACTAAATGCCCTTTGGCCAGTCCTCCTATGGCGGGATTGCAGCTAGATGCCCCTATCTGTTCTGCCAATATTGTTACCAGTAAGGTTCTCGCTCCCATTCGAGCACTTGAGAGCGATGCTTCTACACCAGCATGACCTCCACCTATAACGATTACATCATAATCCATAAAAACTTGCCTTTTTTGCTATAATTAGCGAAATTATAGCAAAAATATCATTTTTTAATACGACCGGCCATTTAAGTTCAGTGCGGCTTTTTGGACAAAGATCAAAAAAAAGAGTTATCATAAGGAAATACATGTTTACAGGACTTATCCGCGAAATCGCTACAGTAAAAAGCTATCATAACAATATTTTAGCGCTCGCAGCACACTACAAACCAAACCTTGGGGATTCGATAGCAGTAAATGGGGTTTGCCTAACTGTGATCAAAATATATCACGGCGGATTTGAAGTAGAACTGGCTGATGAGACAAGAAGCATTATAGATCCAGATAGATATAAAGACAAAGTTCACATAGAGCCAGCTATGGCAATGGGTGATAAATTTGAAGGCCATATAGTCCAAGGACATGTAGATTGTCTGGGAACGGTCAAAAGCATTACAAAAAAAGAAAATGGTGTTGATTATATCATCCAGGTACCAAAAAAATATATCGCCTATATAGTCCCAAAAGGGTCAATAACCATCGACGGAGTAAGTCTGACTGTCAATGAAGTAAGCGATGATGCATTTAGGCTAACTATCATACCTCATACTATCAAAGAGACATTGATCGGGTCATACAAAATAGGAACCAAAGTAAATGTAGAAACCGATCTGTTTGCCAGATACATTGCTCACATTTTAGAAAATAGAGGAGCAAAATCTTCTCCTACATGGGAAGATATCGAGAAGATCCAAGCGCTTTACTAATGAATATATTTGACTACACAATTCCGGCTAAAGATGAAGATCTTACCGCACTTTTGGAGCATAAAAATATCAAGATAGTACGTATAGTAAGTTCAAACGATCTTGAACCAAAAGTTTATACTCAAGGAGAAGATGAATGGGTGGTTGTATTGGAAGGCAAAGCAACAATACTGATAAACAATGAGCCAAATATATTAAGCAAAGGCGATGCGCTCTTTATCCCGTCAAACACACCGCATAAAATTATAGAAGTTGCAAACGGAACATTATGGCTGGCAGTACATATCTATTGATATTCGCTATCTTTTAAACTTTTAGCCTCCGGATTTCTTTGCAACTTTAATTCCATATCAATAGATTCAAGCTCCAATAAACCAAGAGTTGCTATCGTGCCGCTTCTAACATTGCTTTTTGGCGGAATAAAAAGTTTAAATCCGCTCTCCCACATACCCATACGTACGGGTGTGGCGCTCGAATATGTGGTCATTATCGCATCATCGCTGCACAATTTATGTAACATAGTAAAATACTCTTTAGTCCAAAGCAATGGATTTTTTTTGGGGCTGAAAGCATCTTGATATATTATGTCGATTTTTTCTTTGATATTTGGCAGTGTAGCTCTGGCATCGCCGGTAAGAATGGTTATGCTAAATTGCTCGTCTTGATAACGAAAAGTTTCGCTTAGTTGTTTGATGATCGGTCTTAGAGAATCAAATTCTACGGGGTAAACAAAATCTTTCAAGCTTTGCACCAAAGCTCCATCAAATTCCGGAGAGATGATATCTATTTTTGTTGATATTTTATGTAATTTGCAATAATAAATGGTAGCCAAAGTATTATAACCCAAACCAAAACAGATATCCAAAATAACCAATCTGTCTTTTTTGGGTACCAATGTAAAGGCCGGAATTATATGCTTTTGAAGAGTCTCATTCAAGGCGCCGTCATTGGTGGAATGGTAGCATTCGTCAAATTCACTCGAATATAAAGTTTGACTGCCGTCTTTTGTGGTAATGATTTTTTTTAGTGAGCGTAATGTCTCGTTATAAGGCATTGGTTAAATTAGGATCCAAGGCAAGCTCTTTATTGCTCATGATACCGATCCCTTTACTTAAAACATCTTTTGCGATCTCTTGAGCTTCTTTTAGTGAATGCATAGTATATGTGCCGCATTGATAAATATTAAGTTCAGGAATGTCTGCTTCTGATTTGACATTAAGCACATCCTGCATGGATCTGCTCCAAGCTTTTACGACCTTTTTTTTCTTTGGCAAACCAAGCAAAGACATATAAAATCCCGTACGGCACCCCATAGGAGAAATATCTATGATCTCTACTTTTTTGCTATTGAGATGATCTCTCATAAATCCTGCAAAAAGATGCTCTAGCGTATGAATACCTTTTTCACTCATGATCTCCGTATTTGGTTTGCAAAAACGAAGATCATAAACAGTAATAGCATCGCCGCTTGGAGATTTCATCTTTTTAGCTACCCTTACTGCCGGGGCTTTCATCTTGGTATGGTCGACTGAAAAGCTGTCAAGAAGCGGCATAAATTATACCCTTGCCTCTTCTCTTCTTTGTAGATATTCCCATTTTTCATCCACTCTTTTTTGCCACTCTTCCAATACATGAGCATTTTCTGGTTTAAATAGATGTTTGAAACGACCTTGCGCTGCTAAATAATCTTTAACAGGTAATACATTTTTTGGTCTATATGTGATGTTAAGCTCGGTTCCATTGATGATCTCATACAATGGAAAAGCCAGAGAATCGGTTGCTAGATCAGAAATGTTGATTGTATCTTTTGGATCAAATTTCCACTCTGTAGTACATGCACTCATGGCATTAATATAACATGGTCCATCAGTAGAAAGTGCTTTTTGGAAAGCCTGAGCCATATTTTTCCATTTATTTGGAGCAACTTGAGCCACATAAGAAGCTCCATTTGCGGCCATAATAGCCAGCATGTCTTTTTTATTTCGTTTTTCACCATAGCTTACCCGACCAGCAGGCGCTGTTGTAGTACTTGCACCAATCGGAGTTGCCGAACTTCTTTGTCCTCCGGTATTTGCATAATTTTCATTGTCCAGACAAATATATGTAAAGTTATGGCCTCTTTCTACTGCTCCGCTAAGCCATTGGAAACCGATGTCATAAGTAGACCCATCTCCTCCAAATGCTACAAATTTAACAGGAGCATCTGGGTTTTTAAGCGTGCCTTTGCGCTTACGTGCTTTGTACATAGCTTCTGCTCCAGCAGCAGCTGTAGCCGCATTTTCAAAACCGATATGGATCCAAGAAGTATCCCATGAAGTATATGGATAAACTGCGGTTGAAACCTCCAAACATCCTGTGTTTGTTGAGATAACTAGATTATCATCTGTACAGTTCATAAGCTCTCTGACGATCATAGAGTGAGCACAACCTGGACAAAGAAGATGAGCTCCTTCAAATCTATCATTTGATGTAGAAAATTCTTTTAAATTTTTAACTGATGTAATTGCCATTATTTGCCCTCTCTTGTTTCAAAAAATGCAAGTTTTGGTCCTCTAAGACCAATGAATTGTTGTATTTGCGTTGTAATTTTTCCAGCATCTGCATTGGCTTTTAATTCTCTAAAAATAGCTTTTATATCAACGATAGCCAAATCTCTTCCGCCGAGCCCATAGATATAGTTTGTAACAAGCGGTCTTTTTGCTGTAGTGTAGACGGCTGCACTTACTTCATTGAACAACATACCTAGTGCTCCGCCTGGGCAAGAACGATCCATAGCCCCGATCGCCTTGCAATTTTCTAAAGCATCTCTAATAGCATCAAATGGGAAAGGCCTGATTACCCTTGGGCCCACTACTCCTGCTTTGATGCCTTCTTCATCTCTTAACTGCTGAGCAGCCAATCTAGCACTCTCTACAGTAGAACCAAGTGCCACAATGATTACTTCCGCATCTTCTATCATATATGACTCTACTCTTTTGTATTTTCTACCACTTACTTTTTCAAACTCAGCAAATACAGACTCAATAACAGGTCTAGCGTCCATTAAAGCTTTATGCTGTCTAGCTTTATGTTCAAAGTGCCAATCTTCTTCAGTTTGTGCTCCATGTGTGACTGGTCTTGAAAAATCAAGCAATTCATCCATAGGTTTATATTCGCCAATAAATTTATAAGCATCATCATCGCTTAACGGTCTGACGTTTTGAGCAGTATGAGAAGTAACAAATCCATCTTGATGCACCATAACCGGCAATCTAATATCATGATGTTCACCAACTCTGAAAGCACATAAATTCATATCATAAACTTCTTGTGCATTAAATGCATCTATTTGCACCCAACCGCTGTCACGACCAAGATACATATCTGAATGGTCACCTCTAACATTTAGGGGAGCTGCTAATGCACGGTTTGCAACATTTAGTACGATAGGAAGTCTCATACCGCTTGCTTGATAAAGCACCTCCACCATAAGAGCAAAACCTTGTGAAGAAGTAGCGGTCGCTACCCTTCCGCCAGCAGCGGCAGCACCTACACACCCACTCATAGCAGCATGTTCTGATTCCACCATTACAAATTCACCGTCTATATAACCATCTGCCATAAAATTAGCATATCCTTCAACGATAGGGGTTGATGGAGTTATAGGATATGCGGCAACTACATCAATTTGCGCTTGTCTCATTGCTTGAGCTGCAGCATAGTTCCCATCCCATACTTCTATTTCCTGTAGATCTATTTTTTCAGCCATAAATATCCTTCTTTTACTTTTCTTTTTTTTCTTTTACTGGCCATTGAGCAATTGCATCATCGCTGCTTAATGCTTCGCCAAACATCAATAAAGATTTTGGATTCGTAGGACATACTTCGACGCAAACTCCACAACCTTTACAGTGATCATAATCAATTCCTAGTATTTGTTTGTCTCTAGATATAATTGAACTATCCGGACACCATACCCAACAATTTTGACAATCTATGCAAATATCACGATTATAAACTGGCTTGATAACTCTCCAAGATGCTACTGTAGCTGTATAAGAACTAAATTCTGAATATTTTCTATCTTCTGCTTTTCTCAGGGCTATATCTGCAGCATCATCTTCAAAAGAGTGTAATACTACGCCATGCGTGACCTCATTCCAACCTACTTTTTTTTCAGCTCCAAGTTCGCGCATACCTCTTTTTTCATTACTTAGTACATTGCTCATCTTTTCTCCTATTTCACTTCATTGTATGCACGAGTTATTGCTTGCATATTGGAATCAATAATTTTTTGCGGGAACTTAGAGAGTACTTTTTTCATTCTATCTAAAAAATAATCCAATTCAAACATACCGGAAATCTTTACGAATGCTCCAAGCATTGGAGCATTAGGTACGGCTCTGCCAATAGTATCGAGTGAAATTTGCATACAATCAAGTACAAAAACTCTATCTTTTTTATCTTGCAATGCTGGAATTTGTGCTACTAATTCATCTTTGCTTAAATGTGTTGTTACTATATATTTAGTTGTTAATTTATCATTATCGGTAATATTATCAGTAAATGCTAATGCCGGATCTATAACTAATACGAAATCAGGCAACATAAATTTTTCATGATTGATAATTTGTTCATCATCAATGCGATTATATGCTTGCATCGCTGCCCCTCTTTTTGCTGATCCATACAGAGCAAATGCTTGTACTTGCTTACCTGTGGTAGATACAACATCCCCTAAACCCTTGGCTCCTGTTACGGCACCTTGCCCTGCACGAGAGTGCCATCTAATCTCTACCATACTTCCTCCGAATAAATATTATTATAATATTACAATATTTTAATGTTAAGACTCTTAAGATAGGCTTGAATTCTTATTTTTTTGCAACTATTGCACCAAGAGCCATCAAAACATCATCATAAACTTCTAATGCACACTCTTTTAATTTCTCCCTAGTAGCATACCCAGAGGTCACAGCCACACCAATAATTCCGGCACTTTTAGCAGCTTGTATATCCATACAAGTATCACCGATCATCCAACAATTTTCTTTATTTTTTACATCAAGATTTTTTATTGCTTTTAGTATTGGTTCTGGATGCGGTTTTGGGTACTTTACATCTTCTCTTCCTATTAATACCTCAAAATAATCCATCAACCCCAAGTGTTCAAGTAAAACTTTTGAATAACTGCCTGTTTTTGTAGTGACGACACCAAGCGTCGCATGCTCGGAGGCCAAAAGGACAGCTTCTGCAGCATTTGGCAGTAATATCGTTTTATCTTTACTGATCTCTTTATAGTGTTCTTTGTATCTGGATACATGAGCATCTATTGCTCTCTCTTCTATGCCTAAAGCAGCAAACATACTCTCCAGTGGATGGCCTATATGTTTAGTGATTTCACTTGCCAAAGGCACTTGCCTTCCAAAAGCTTCAAATGTCACCCCAAAGCTCTCCAAGATAGCTTCTGTAGAATCTATTAGCGTGCCGTCTAAATCAAACAAAATTACTTTTTTCATCTACTCTCTTTTTTGCGGATCAAATTTCCAAATAACCAATAATGGTATCAATGTGCCAATAATTACAACTGCCCAAAGCAATATGCCTAGATTGTCATAATTGGCCGATACTGTAACCGTATTGTTTACCCTGATCTCTCTAGTTACTACAAACCATTGATTTAGATATTTTGTGAACAATCCTGAAGCACTAAGGGCAATATTCATAAGACTCGCCATAAGAGCAAACCAAGTACCTTTTCTGCCTTCTGGGGCATATATTGCCACAAGTGTCAGCATGAGCACCCCGGAAATATAGCTAAACGGAGAGGATACTGCCGTATCAACCAAGGCTACAGTATGAGCATCAAGGCCGAGCTTGGTATGCAGCCCGTAATACATTCCCAAGGTCGGCAGTGATAGAAAGAAGCCCAAAATAGTTAAAATAATCAATACTTTGCCAACAGATTGCCTAACTATATATTTAGAGCTTACCCACATACCGGCTAACGCGATAGTTGCACCAATTTGGCTAAGTGTACCAAAAAATGCTTCATTAAATCCAAGAATATCTATTTCCCACCACTGAAGAGCAGGCCCTACATTTGGCATAGCACGATATACAAATATAATCAGCATGGCCATTTGTATATGTCTTTTTGTGTCATTGTCTAGATCTCTTATAAGATAATGCAACATGGCAAGGACTACCCCAAAGGAAATAACAAAAATAATCTCTTGTGAATATGGAACTTCGTTATATCCCATAAGCACAGTCACAACGGCAAATAAAATCCCGCCCGCAAAAATTGGCTTATTCAAAGGAGAAGCGGGAGTATGGTTGAGTTTAACCAATGTCACGCCTATGATACTAAGAATGGGTATTATCAAAGCGATTGTGTAAATGGTGCTATACGAATATATATTCGCCAGCCATCCCCCAAGCCCCGAAACTATCAAAACCGCTATCCCCAAAGACAATCTCCCAAGAACCTGTATCATGGCAAGCTCGTGTTCTATATCTTCCCTGCTTTGGCTCCTATCTACAACTTCCGTGCTCATAGTATCTGCTACTACATCCTGCATAACAAATCCGACAACCATAATAACAGAAGCAAAAATATATATGTTACCTGCCTTATAGCTCTGAAGAAAAGGGCAATTGGAAGTGAGCCCTATCATCATAAACATACCGGTCGCAATTAGAGATGCGCCGATATATACATATATTTTACGATTTGACCCAAAAATAGTGATTGAGTCAACCATCTGCCCAAAGATCATCTTAATAGTCCATGGCACAGTAAGCCATACGCCCAGTGCTACTAAAGCTTCTGCGCTCAGGTCTAATGATTTTTTGACCCAAAAGCTCTCGGCAATTGCTGTAAAACCGCTAGCACCGTATGCAAAATAGATAAGCAAAAGAGGTATATACCGTTTTTTAATTGCTAAGATCGGTGTCAATATGGTTTCTTTTAACAACACTTGACCTCTTTTGTTAAATTTGATGTATTGTATCACAAGAGCAATTAAGTTTGTTTTTTGTCCTAAAAATGTTAATGATAAAAATTTATGATAAAAATATTCAAAATATGTTATATAAATAATTCTAAATAACATTGATTAATCTTTTTATTATTTAATCGCATAATATTTGTTTTTTTTTAAATTTATTTTAATCTATTTTGATTTATAATTTTTTGTGAAGTTATATTATTATTAATAAGGAGTATTAATGGCAAGAGTAATCGTAATGGGTGGGGGGCTCTCAGGACATACTGCAGCAACATTTGCAAAAAAATGGCTTGGTAAAGATCATGAGGTTGTAGTTGTTACCCCTAATGCTAGATGGAACTGGATTCCTTCAAATATATGGGTAGGTGTCGGTGAGATGACAAAAGATGATGTTACTTTTGAATTAGCTCCTGTTTATCATAAAGCCGGAATTGATTATCGTCAAGCAAAAGCATTAGGTATACATCCAGAAGGTGGAAGTACACATGGCGATAAACCTTATATAGTAATTGAATATACCGGCCAAGGAAAAGAAGGTCAAAAAGAAGAATTGACTTATGACTATCTTATTAACGCTACTGGCCCGAAACTAAATTTTGCCGCTACTCCAGGTCTTGGTGATGCTAATGGTCTAGGTGAATTTACTGTTTCTGTTTGTACAGCAGACCATGCTGAACATGCAAATCATGAACTACAAAAAGTTTTTGAAAAAGCAAAACATAGCAAACAAACAGTATTGATAGGCACAGGTCATGGTATGTGTACATGTCAAGGTGCAGCATTTGAGTACATATTTAACGTTGAACACGAAGCTAAAAAAGCAGGTGTAAGAGATAATTTAGATATCAAATGGATTTCTAATGAATCATTCCTTGGAGACTTCGGTATCGGAGGACTTCATATGAAAAGAGGTGGATATGCTGCAAGTTCTAGACTTTTTGCTGAATCACTATTTTCTGAAAGAGGTGTTAACTGGACAATTGGAGCGGCTGTTACACAAGTAGAAAAAGGCAAAGCTCATTACGAGCAATTAGACGGAACTACAGGTGTGATCGATTTTGACTTTGCGATGCTTATTCCTCCTTTTGCTGGCGTTGGTTTAAAAGCTATTGCAAAAGATGGTACAGATATTACTGATCAAATGTTTGCTCCAAATGGTTTTATGAAAGTAGATGCGAACTACGCTGCTGGCGCTTATGAAAACTGGAAAGCAAGTGACTGGCCAAAAACATACCAAAGTACAATTGCAGACAATGTTTTTGCAGTGGGTATAGCTTTTGCCCCTCCGCATCCTATTTCAAAACCTATGAAATCTCCAAGTGGCAGAGATATCTTCCCTACGCCACCAAGAACAGGTATGCCTTCAGGTATCATCGGTAAAACAGTTGCACATTCTATTTGCGACAAAATACTCAAAGGCAAAAATGCTCCATTACATGAAGCATCAATGGCACACATGGGCGCAGCGTGTGTAGCAAGCGCCGGTAAAGGACTTACCAACGGAACTGCTGCTGCATTAACTGTATATCCTGTTGTTCCGGATTTTGAAACATACCCAGGTCTTGGAAGGGACTTAAATTATACATTTGGTGAAATTGGACTTGCGGGTCACTGGATCAAACACATTTTGCATCACATGTTCCTATACAAAGCTAAACTCAACCCGGGTTGGACACTTATACCAGAATAAGCATAGAAGCTTTAAAAAATAAGTCGAGCAAGAGTATACCCTTGCTCAAAAAATAAAAATAATAAACAAGGAGAAAAAAAATGAAAGAAATAGAAAAAAGAATCAAACCTTATGACGCAAATTTTACCACAATGGTACCTACTGCATTTGTAAAAGCTATGAGAACTTGCGTTCTTTGGCAAATTATCAGATTCATAGTAATCAACATTAAAATGTTAGTGGTAGTAAGAAAAAGCCACTAATTATCCTCTCTCCATTACACAAGCCCCCCTGCGGGCGTGTTTTATTTTCAAATTCGAACCAAGGTTTTTATTATGATAAAAGAACTTCTAATTTATCCTGATGAAAGGATATTGACCCCATGTACAGATGTCAGAATTTTTGATTCTAAACTTTGGGATGTTATAGAAAACATGAAAGATACGATGGAGGCAAATAACCTCGATGCACTCTCGGCGATTCAAATAGCTATACCTTATAATATCATAATTATCAAACACCATGGAATTTATAATGTATACATAAACCCACGCATTATAAGAGCTGATGGCAGTATGCAAAATATAGAATCTACATCATACTATCCGAATATTGAACAAGCCATTCCAAGACATTCTACTATTAGTATAGTATATGAAGATATACATGGCAATACTCACACAGCGCTTATAGACGAACCTTGGCTAAGTGGTACAATTCAACGTAAAATAGATTATCTTTTTGGTGGTACATTTTTAGCAAAACTTCCAAAATTACAAAGAGATAAGCTCATTAGCGCACTTGCAAATAACGGACTTGTAGCTGTAGAAGAAGTATGTCCTTTGTTTTCACCAAAAGATTATTTTGTCAGTTTTACAGATAAGGTACTGTTTTTTATGCTGATAGCTCTTGGCATCACTGTAATAAAATATAGCGATTTAAAATTATGGATAGACTTAGGCTTTGGCAGTGTCGTTTTGCTTATGATAGGTTTTTTCTTTTATGCACAATATGAAGCTAAAAAATATAAACAATGCACAAGTTGTCAAATAGGAAATAATATTGGTGTGATCGCAAAAAGAATTGGCCTTGGGTTTATAATATTCGCGGTTTCGAGATTTTTTTAGGGCTAAGCCGACTAAATATAAATTAATTTTGTATTAGAAGGAATATCCCAAAAAGCCAAAAGGCTTTTTGAAGATAAAAAGATAAATGATTATCTTTTTGAGAATTGCGGGCTTCTTCTCGCTTTTCTTTTACCCGGTTTTTTACGCTCAACAACTCTAGAGTCACGAGTCAATAATCCCATAGGTTTAAGAATAGTTCTGAATGTCGGCTCATATTCAGACAATGCTTTTGTGATACCGTGTTTAAGCGCATCTGCTTGAGCAGAATAACCACCGCCTAGTGTAGTTGCTTTAATTGTAACAGCGTCTAATTGTTTTGTAGCTTCAAGAGGAAGTCTTACTTTCATTTTTAAAGTCTCATGACCGCCAAGCCATTCATCAAGAGTTTTGCCGTTGATGCTCATTTCGCCTTTGCCAGGAGTAAGCCAAACTTTAGCGATAGCACTTTTTCTTTTGCCTGTTGCGTAAATTGTTGCCATCTTTATTTTCCTTTGCTAAGTTGTGCAGTATGAGGATGTTCGCTACCTGCATATACTTTTAGTTTTTTGATCATTTGTTTGCCAAGAGTTGTTTTTGGAAGCATACCGCGAACTGCAATGTTGTATAGTTTTTCAGTATGGTTTTCTAACATATCTCTAAGCTTTGTGCTTTTAGTGCTTCCAAAGTATCCGCTATATCTGAAATACTCTTTGTCGTCAAGTTTAGCACCTGTAAATACAGCTTTTTCAGCATTGATAATTACTACATAATCGCCGCAATCTACGTTTGGAGTAAATGATGGTTTGTGTTTGCCTCTAAGTATTGTAGCAGCTTCGGTCAAGATACGGCCAAAGGTTTTACCTTCAGCATCGATAAGATGCCAATCACGTACTACTTCATGAGGTTTTACAACTGATGTCATTTTCATGATGTTTCCTTTTTTTATAATAACTCTCCTTGAAAAGCAGCAAAAGCCGCATTTCCAATTCCTCTCACTAAAGCTTCGCTCTAGGCTCAGTTTAATTCAACAAAATAAAGAGTTTTGTATTTTGTATGCGAATTCTATCCACTTAAACTTAAATTTTATTGAAATTTAGTTTATTTTAAGGAAAGTGCTTCTATTTTATCCTTCAGAAGGTAAATTATCTCTCCGGCAGTTGGTTTGCATAGTATTTTTTCTATTGCTGTACAATACTCTTTTACCTGATCGATATGTTTTTCTTGCTGCTTTAAAGAACTTTTATAATCAACTACGACACATCTATCCGGATATTCAAGCAGCAAGTCTATCTGTTTGATGTTACCCTCAAAGCTCAAAGAGACTTCTTTGCGGATAAAAGCCCCATTTAAAAGCGTGGCAAATTGCTGATCATTTATAAGCAGTTCAATACGATATCTTATATCATCCATCATACTTGCCCCCAAAATCCTGCCGTATCTAAAGGAGACTGCTTCCAAAGCCGGCAAAACACAACACATATCAAAAGATTCCAGCATCTCGAGCCCGTAATGCAGCGCTGTTCCAAAAAAAACAGCCTCAGATGATATTGCCCGTTTATCTTCAATGATTATATTTTCTTGTGAGCCGTAAGATTGCAAAGTCACGATGCTTGATCTTGATGGCGCACTTGGCTTTAGTACCTTTTTCTCTACAACAAGCTCGCCTATTTGTATAGGTTCTATTCCGAGCATGTCAAATCTGGACTTTTGATCTTTTTTGATGATTATCATTGCTTCTTGTGCTCTAGTGAGTGCTACATAGAGCATATTTTTATGATCTTTTTCTCTTGCTTGCGCTTCTTTGTTTTGTGCTTTAACATATAAAGAATCAAAATTTTCTCTTTTTGATTTTTTATAAAATATTTTATTCACATAAAGATCATCATTATATTCAAATATAAAAGGATCTTTATTGTTATTCTCGCCCTTGAATTTATCGAGCAATATCACATATTTAAATTCCAATCCTTTGGATTTGTGTACCGTTATTATTTTAGCTCCGCTTACACTGCCGCTTGCTACCTCTATGCTGCTGCTGGCAAACTCTTCTAAAAAACTCGGAATATCATGGAAATTAGAAGCAAATTCCAAAAGCTTCAGTACATTTGCATCGCAGATCCAATTAAATTCTTTAATCAATCTATGAATAACCGTTACAGGTTCGCTAAACGGTAAAAACCATGAATCATCTATCAGCTCTACTCCGCTTCGTTCAAGCATTGCCAATGCATCTATTTTTTCTTTGTCAAAAAGATATTCTACCATTGCAACCAATGGAGCAATTTGCGGCAATGTTTTAAGTGAGCTTGATGTATAAAGTACGGAATCTATACCCTCTAACTCGCACGCTTCTTGCAAATTAGTGCCATCATCATTGGTCATGACCAAAAAAGCTATATCATCTATATAAACCCCCATTTGCAGCAATCTCTTGGCTTGTACGATCGCTTCGGATAGAATAGATTCTTTGCTGCTTTGTATGACCTGCACAAAACCGTCATTGGCACCATCTCTGCTTTGTTGCAAAACAAAATCAGGCATCTTTGAGCTAAACCATTGATTTACCTGCTCAACGATATATTTACTGCTGCGATAATTGATGAACATCGGTTTTGGTTCAATATCATATCTATTTGCAACAAGTCCAAAAACCTCTTCGGCTCCGCCTCTAAAACGATAAATGGCTTGCTTGGTATCGCCCACAAAAAACAAGCTTTTAAATTCATGCTGCCCCTTTCCTGCCATCACTTCATCTATCATGGGAGCCAAAAGCAAAAACTGTAGCATAGAAGTATCTTGAAACTCGTCTAATAGTATATGGCGAAATTTGGCATCAAGTTTAAAATATAAAAACTCTTTGGAAATATATTCATGAAGAAGTCTAAAAGTAAAATATGCCATATCGTTAAAATCCATAACTCCGCTTCGTTTTACATCAGAGATAACTGCATTTTTATAATGAGAATATATCTCAAAAAAATGAGAAAGGATAGTGGATTCTTTGGCTTCTATCCATTCAAGAAGGATCGATCTTAGTTCTTGGTAATATTCTTCTATTTGAGGCATTTTGTCCAAAGCTTTTTTGAAATATTTATGTTCATGCAAGCTGGGATAATTAAATATCGTTCTAGCAAAATACCCGCTGATCTCTAACGGATCAAAATATTCAATAGCTGTTTTTGAGCCGCCAGCTTGCTCAACAAGAACTCTAAGATGACTTCTTGCAGTATTTATCCTCTCTTCTATACCGGCGGTATCGATGACGTTATATTTTATATCCGGCAAAAGAGGATCTATGGTATAAAAAGCTTTAAGCCTTGGGATTATTTTGCTAAATTCTCTGTCTTCGATCTCTAAAGCCAATTGCACAAGCTTGGACAACGATCCGCTATGAAACAGTTCGTCCAAAAAGTAATTTTCAAGTTTTTTAGTATCTTTGTTCTCTTTTGTCACAAAATCAGGTTCAAGCCCAATCTCCAATGAACTGTTACGAAGTATGGAGCCAAAAAAACTATCAAGCGTAGTTATATGATTTTGGGTGGTCAAAAACCGATCGAGCACACTTGGCTGCATAGCAAAAAGCTCTTCATTGCTCTTTCCGGTCTGCTTTGAGACCTCCTCTACTATAGCTTGTATCTTGGGATCAGTTTGGTTTGTAAAATTAACTATATCCCCCAGTATCCTGTCTCTCATCTCAGATGTTGCTTTATTGGTAAATGTCACTGCCAATATCGAACTAGGAGATTCTCCTAAAAACAGTAAAGACAGATACCTAACTGAAAGAGCAAATGTCTTGCCGCTTCCTGCACTTGCCAGATAAGCAAGGTGCTCTTCAAAATCTCCTTCTAGTTTCACAGGTACTCTCCTCTTTGGCACACAAGTGCAAATTCACAATACTCACATATTTTCAAATTTTCACATTTGCTTGCAACTACGGTTTTGGTGCTTTTCATTTGTGCAATATTGGCAAATAATAACTCATCTTTCTCTTCTAATGCTCTAGCCTCTTCTATTTTTCCTCTATCAAAAATTTTTACAAATGCCAATTTGATATTTTTATATTTTTTGAGTAGCAATTGGCGATAGATACTCATCTGAAAATCGCTAAAATCTTCTAAATTTTTTTCTTTGTTCGCTTCACTTGTCTTTCCGGTTTTATAATCCAAAACAAAAGTATGTGTACTGTCTTGATCTATTCTGTCTATTCGTCCTCTAAACTTAAGACCGTTGATCTCTCCGTCAATTCCTAATTCGCGTTCTACAACTCTCCAGCCTGCTTTGAAATGTGATATTTGAGCGTAAGCAAACTCTCTAAGCTTCTCTTGCCACAATAATTTTTTATAGCGGCTTTTTGCATCATCTTGAGGCACCAACTTATTTATTTGCATATTGATCTCATTTATCAGCATATCGGCATGGTCAAAATAGTTATGTTTTTCATAAACTTTTTGAAGCAATGCATGCATCATATTGCCTTCATTTTGCTCTTCTTCGGGCTTAGCGCTGATCTGTTTTATATACCTGTAATAATATTTTCTTTTGCATGTCAAATACGTACTAAGCATAGACGATGACCAGATTATTTTTGCAGCATCAAATGGGGTAACAATATCTTTATCGTCCTTGATTTGTGAGCTTTTATCATACAAGAAACTATGATCAACAGTTTGTTCTTTTATATTGTTTTGCAGCCCAAGCTCATAGATAAATCTGGAAGGAAGTTTATTATTGCTTGTACTATAGATAATCACTGATCTTTTAGCTTGTTCCAGTACTCTTTTGTATATCTGTTTTTGCAATGCTTCTCTATCACTTTTGGTAGGCAAAGATGCACCTACTCTCACAGATGAATTTAAAAACTGATCTTTGCTAGGCAAAGCAGGAGTAACCCCTTCGTTAAAATCTACGATAACAACACCATCAAAAACCACGCCCCTGGTCTCCAAAGCACCCATTACGGTTACTTTTCCGCCCCTGATATCGTCTATCGTGATTTCTCCTACGGCCTTTAGCCATATAGAAAGCCAATCTGTGTAACTAAGCTGATAAGATATAAAAATCCTTTGCAGTAATAAATATTTTTCATATACTTTATCATTGTGCGAAGGCAGAATATCGCCTTCAAGAGGACAATCAAGCAGCCCAAGATCATACAAGAAACGAAAAAATACTTCTAAGGTTATCTTTTTGGATATATCAATGCCATCCAATATCTCAAAATTCATATCATACCTTATAAGCCTATGTCTATCTTTGGAATCAAAACTCTGCCAATAAAGCTTGATAGCTTCTAGACTTTTGTAGATTTGGCCCATAGAGTAATCATATCCCATAGCAAAATTGAGATTGTTATATCTATCATAAAGCATAAAACTGCTCTTAAAACTCTCATCAGGTAAAATTAGCACAATATTTTTAGGATCGATCCCGCCATTGACCATATCTTGGATGGCACTAAATGCCAAAGGTATCTGTTCGTACCTCTCTTGCGTAGATATTACCTCTGCATTAATACAGCTATTTAAAGGAATGCTAGAAACAATCGTTTTTGAGCTAAAATTGATACATATATCATGGTCACTTGACAACTTAAGGTCGTACTGCGCAAATCTTTCTTGCATTTTTAGAGTAAATTTGCTAGTAGTATAGTGCAAAAGAAGTGTACACTTAGAAGAGATCTTATCAAGAAGTTCAAGTTCAAAACGACTTAAATATCCTTCCAAATATACCTCTATGAGATCATATCTTTTGATAAATGCTTCGTTTAAAGTATAAATTTCGGGTAAAAAAGCCTTATCTATCAAGCCTCTTTCATCAAGGAGTAACTTATATCTCTCTTTTAGTGTTTTTAGTATACGTATATGTTCATCAAATTCGCTATATGCATCAGCACATTCGAGCTGATAAAACTCTACTTTCTCATTGGCCAACTCTTCAAAGAATTTAAATATCGCATCACTTCTGGTAAAAAATCTTACTAGTTCCAGATTTAGTTTGAGTTTATCAAATGCTTCAAATGACGCAGCATCTCTAAGCAATAATATGCGCTCCGTTGCATCAACCTGGCTCTTTGTGCCGACACTAATAGAGCGGGATTCAAACTCATCCATTCGCATAAAAGTAGGCAAAAGCCGGTTCGTTTCTTTGAAAGACTCTCTAATAGAACGCAATGCCCGGGATGTTGGATAAACAATAAGTAAATTGGATCTGTTTTGTGCTTTAATCATTGAAATAGTATAGCATATTAGGAGTTACGGATTGATTTTTTAGTTAATATCTAAAGAGAGTTAAGAAGATTTATTTTTGATTATAAATTGAGGGACAAACTTATATGTTTGCCCCTGCGGTAGATACCAAATGCCCTACAATATTATTTAACTAAATATGCAGGTGTTTCAAGATAACCTACTGCATCCCCTATTTTGGCTTTTAATACTAAAGTATATCTTCCAGCTTTAACAATATCAATTTTTGGTGTCTCAAAGGATTTGCCGTTAAAAGCAAGGTTTTCAATTGTTTTGTCATCAAGATCGGTATGTGGTCTTGTAAGCATGAAAGATACTTTTGCATCTTTGATTTCTGTCCCATTTTTATCAACTAAACGATAAAAAAATTGATTTGCCCCTTTGTTTAATCCAACAGGGTCAACATGTTTGCGTCTGCTATTTTTATTTTCATCTACTTTGATAGTTTTCGCATCCATAAGTTCAATTGTGTACTTGGCATTAAATGCTTCTTGTAATGCCATAATCTCGTTTATATTCATATCAGCATTTTGATATGACATCATATAGGCATTCTCTTTTTCAACCGGCATTTCAGAAGCGGATTTGATAGTCCAATATCCAAGTCCTAAGCCTAGAAAAAGAAAACCTATTATCATATGAGGCCAATAAGTTTTATTGTTCACTCTTCATCCTTCGCAAAATTGGTCGTCCGATAAAAATCCAAAATACTGCGATAGCGCCCGCATAGATAAACACTCTTAGAAAATTAACAATCCATTGTGTCTCATTTGGTATTGTTGTCGTCAATTGCACGCCCTTAGATTTGGCTACCTGATCAGCCAATTCAGAAAATGCCTGAACAACCGCTACATTATATTTGTCTTCTACTGAATTACCATCATATTCGTCCCTGACTACATCAATTGCAGTATCTTTGACATCTGCTTCATTATAAAGATTGCTCAATTCAGGGGACGATGGTATGATACCGATTCTTTGGTTATGGGGAGCAAAAATAAATATTATATATGGCTTGTTTAAGTTTGCTTCAAACTTCTTTGCGTAATCAACTATGCTTGTTCCTCTAGGAAGAGCATCATTTGTAGCTATCAAATATCCGCTGATACCTGTCTTTTGCTTTAGCTCATCTGCCATAACAATAATTTTTTCTTTGGCTTTTGGTTTTAACAATTCATCTTTGATAATTGGTGACGCAAAGAGAGAAGAAGAGAAAACCAAAACAAGCAAGGCAAGCCTTGCATATGTTTTGATCATAGTTTTATCCTATGTATAAATGGTTTGGAGTTACAACGGCCCAAAGCGTTACAAGAGCAGAAACCACTAACATAACAGTGAGAACTTTATCCATAATTTTTATCATTGTCTCTCCTTATTTAGCATCTTGAAATGCATAATCTGCATTTGCTTTGCTATTCATTTTGACATTATCCAAATTGCCGACAATCGGAGCCGGATCATAATAATTCGTAGCACTTGCTTGTTGAACCATCAATCCCCATACTGTTAATGCTCCTAAAATTGCAAGCAACAATACTGTAGCAATCAACATACCAGTTACACCACTGAGGCTAAAAACGCCTCTTTTTGTATTTTCTGCCATTCTTTACCCCTTATAGTGTTTGAATATAGGTTGACAATGCTTTTTCTTGCACCGGAGTCAATCTGGTTTTAAACGATGGCATAGCACCTATAGAACCTTTTTTACCGTTTTGAAGCACGTGAGATATAATTGCATCATCATATCCTGCTATATTTGGTGCAGCACCATTGTTGCCTTTTCCGTCGCTTCCGTGACATGCAACACAAGTAGCAAATGCTGCAGGAGCAGCACCTTGCATTCCGCCTGCTACATAAGTTGCGATAGCTTCAGCATCAGCACCTTGAGCCAACATTGGAGGCATTGCACCCATTGGATAACCAAGTTGATTTGAACCTTTTGCAATTACATCAAGAACTTGCTCTTTGCTCATGCGGTTTGTCAAATCTTGAGCTTTACCTGACAAGCCGTCAGCTGTCTCACCATGACATGGAGCACATTGTACCAAAAATACAGATTCACCCATTGCTGTAAGCGTAGCTTTATCCGGGTTGGCAAATGTTGCTTCAAATTTAGCATTATATGCTTTTGTCTCTTCATTATATTCACCAATTTGGCTATAAGCATTCAGAGGGTAACCCGCGAACCAATACCATAGTGCCCAAATTATTGTACCCAAAAATGAGTATGCCCAACCTGATGGTAATTCATTTTTATACTCACCAATACCGTCCCAATTCTCGTCTGCAAGCTCGCCGGTTGACTTATCAGTTTTCATCTGATTGACGTATTTTGCAGCTACTCCAGCTGTAATAATAGCAATAGCAATAGCACCGAATATAGTAATCATATTAACAGTATCACTAAGGTCGATATTCATACCTTTTACCACAACTACGGTAGCAAGTATAAGTACTACTGCGAAAGCTAATGCCTTGATCATTAAACTATTCATTTATTTGCTCCTTTCTTTTCGTCAGAGATTTTAGGATTTTTTTCTATAGGTTTGCTATCGATCTCATCATCAAGTGCAATTTTCCCATATTTCTCATAATCCCTCTCACCTTTTTTTTCACTTCTGTAAAGATGTATGATATACCCATACAACATCACTACTAAAAAGATGGTCATAAAGAAAGTAGCATAGGCTTGTAATTCTCTAAGCTCCATCTTCCTCCCCCTTATTTCAATCTGTTCATGTAAGCAATAATTGCTACAATCTCAGGAATTTGGCCATTTGCAACAGCGTCTTTAACACTTTGGTTTTTCATATCTGCTGCAATTGCTTTAGCTTCTTCAAGAGCTGCAGCTTTTGCTTCTTCATGTGTGCCAAGCGGTGTACCGTTTGGTGCATCATAAGGTGTAGCAAATACTTTTTTAACTGTTAATGCTTCAGCATAAGCTGTATCGATATCAGCCAAGTTTGTAAACATATGTTTATAAGCCGGCATAATAGATTGTGGCACAACAGATTTTGGATCCATCATATGATTTTCGTGCCAATCAGTTGTACGATAATTACCTACACGGTGCAAATCAGGTCCGGTTCTTTTTGAACCCCACAAGAATGGTCTATCATAAGCATATTCACCTGAAAGAGAATATTGACCATATCTGTCTGTTTCTGATTTGAAAGGACGGATCAATTGTGAATGACATGCAATACAGTTGTCTTTTTTGTAAATATTTTTACCAGCAAGCTCAAGCACTGTATATGGTTTAAGACCGGCAACCGGTCTAGAAGCCTCTGCAAAGTTTGGTAGTATCTCTATAAGACCTGCAAATGCGATAACTACAAACACTCCTACTGCAAAGAAGAATGGATTTTTTTCTAACCAATGAAACATATTATACCTCCCCCTTACGCTGCCATAGGCGTTCTATTTGTTGGCTCTTGAGAAATCTCTTTAGATGCGGTCATGGTTTTCATCATGTTGTATGAGAATATCAAGAATCCAGTGAAATACAAGACAGCAGCAACTGTTCTAATTGTATAGTACGGATGCAATATTGCTACGGTATCAATAAAGCTGTACATCAAATTACCATATTCGTCAACTGCTCTCCACATCATACCTTGGGTAATACCTGCGATCCACATAGATGTGAAGTAAAGTACGATACCTGTAGTTTGGATCCAGAATTGTGTTTCAATAAGTTTTTTAGAGTAGATCTCTCTTTTGAATATTCTTGGAGCCATATGATATAGAGCTGCCATAGTCATAAATCCAACCCAACCTAGTACACCGTCATGAACGTGTCCAGGAATCCAATCTGTAAAGTGTGCGATCGCATTTACTGATTTGATTGACTGAATCGGGCCTTCAATAGTTGAAAGCATATAGAATGTTGAAGCAAGTACCATCAATTTGATAAGCGGGTTTTCAGTAAGTTGGTTCCACTCACCTTTCATTGTAAGAAGCATATTGATAGCTGATCCCCATGAAGGCAAGATAAGAACAACTGAGAATACTGTACCCATAGTTTGCATCCAATCCGGAACTGTTGACCAAACAAGGTGGTGTGATCCAGCCCATAGGTAAACAAACATCAAGCCCCAGAAAGAAAGAAGTGACAATTTATATGAATAAATCGCTTGACCAGACTCTTTTGGCAAGAAGTAATAGATTTGTGCAATAATAGCAACTGTGAAAACGAATGCAACAGCATTGTGTCCAAACCACCATTGAACAAGAGCATCATTTGTACCTGAATACATAGAAACAGAGTGCAAAATACTTCCTATTCCGCCGCTCGCAAAATATGTAGGAACTGCCATATTATTAAATAGATAAAGCATAGCAACACCAAGGAAAGCAGCTATATAGTACCATAGAGAAATATAAAGAGATTTTTCTCTTCTGATCCCGATGATACCAAATAGAGAAATACCCCAAAGTACCCAAATAACAACGATAACTAGGTCAATAGGCCATTCAAACTCTGCATATTCTTTTGATTGAGAATAACCCAAAAGCAAAGATACTGCAGCAAGTAGTGCACCTACAAAATAAAGCCAAAAGTGAAGTTTACCTATGAACATCAAAAATTTTGACTCAGCCATAGATACTTTTAGAACCCTTTGCCCTACATAGTAAAAAGTAGCCCATATACCACTAACCATGAAACCGTAAATAATAACATCGGTATGAAGTGGTCTAAGTCTTGAAAAAGTACCATACTCACCTATCAGATAGTTGAGTTCAGGAAAAGCTAATTGTGCCGCTATTAACGTACCAACCAGCATACCTAAAATTCCAAACAAAATTGTTGTATAAGTAAACAATTTTGCTACAGAATAGTCATATTCTAATGCAGCGTTTGATTGCATGCAATACCCCCTTGTAAAAAATGTATGCTAGGACCAAAGTCATAGCACTCAACAAGAATTATAATACTTTTTTTTAAAAATGAAACTTAAATAGAGTATATAAAGAATAATTTTTTAACATATTTTTAACACTATATAGATATATATGCCACAAATGACGTCCTGATGGGCTTTTACAAGAAACTAAAAGATAGAAAAATTCTTTAAAATAGTATGATAAAAAAATAAAAATAGTAAATAAGAGTAAAAGTATCTGAAAGTTTTTGATTTATATGATTAAATTATGAAAGAAAAAAAAATAATATAAATAATTAATATTCAATTAAGAATTTTCTACGTCAAAAAGATATTTGACGTAGAATCGTTAAATTTATGCCTTACCTTTGGCGCTTTGTATGGAGTGTATATATTGATAGTCAACTTTTATATTTGACTCAGTGTGAAGTGTTTTAATTAAACGGCCAATCATATTTTCAAAATCTTCAAAAAGATAATTTGCCATAGATCCTGGAATAGGATTTATCTCATTAAGATAGATCTCCCCGTCTTGCACAAAAAAATCACATCTGATCAAACTGCCTCTAAAAAGCGGATCATATATCTTTTTAAAGCTATCTTGGATGCCTGCTTCTATCTTTGGAGACACTTCTGCTGATGATACTTTGCCATCTCTTGAAAAATCCATATATTTTTTCTCAAAATCTAAAAATTCCACCTTGTGAGGTTCTTCTATAATGGAGAGTTCCCATTTGTCAGTCAAGCATCCTGCTTGATTGTACTCTTTAATGCCATCCATAAACGGCTCAATGAGTACATCCGTATCAAATTCGAATGCCACATCAAGGGCATACTCTAGTTCTGAAATATCTTTTACAACACTAACTCCGATACTGCTTCCAAGTCTTGCGGGTTTAATTATCACAGGCAATGGAGTAGATATTTGTCGTTCCGATGTTTTGCTCAAAAGCTCATACGGAAGCGTTTTGACTCCTACGCTGGCGGCAAAAAACTTAGTGTACAGCTTATTGTAGCTCATTGCACATGCTTCAAGTCTTGGAGAGATATATGGCACACCGTAAAATTCCATAAGTGCAGCTATCTTGCCGTCTTCCCCATCTCTTCCGTGCACAAGGTTTAATACAGCATCGACATCTACTTTTTTATCTCCAAACATTCCGCCAATTACAAATCCGCCTTTTTGAAGCTGTAGTTTTTTACTTTTTTTGTAATTTCCCGAACTAAATGTAGTTGATTTCATATCTTTGGCTTCAATTAGAAAAAATTCCCTATCGCTGCTCACAAAAATATTAATAAGCGTTGTGCTCTTAAATACTTTTTGCATAGTAATTGCACTAACTATACTGATCTCATGCTCAAAGCTGGACCCGCCAAATAAAATTGCTATACTCATAAATACTACCCCCTCTTACAATTACAAAAATCAAACCCTAATCGAGCATATCAAAAAATTCGCCAAATATAAAACTGCTCTCATGCGGTCCCGGGCTCGCTTCAGGGTGATGCTGCACTGAAATTGCAGGAGAATCGTTATATCTAAGCCCTTCGATCGTATCATCAAATAGATTGGTATGCGTAACAGTCGCTATGGCGGCAATCTCATCAGGAACATTATAATTGTGGTTTTGTGCCGTTATTTCAACTGCGCCTGTAACAACGTTTTGGACCGGATGGTTTCCTCCGTGATGTCCAAACTTAAGTTTATAGGTATCATAGCCGTGTGCTATTGAAAGCAATTGATGTCCTAAGCAAATACCGAACATCGGTACTTTTGCACTTAAAAGATCTTTGATCTTTGCATGTTCGTCTTTTAAGATCAATGGATCACCAGGGCCATTTGACAAGAACACTCCGCCTATTTCTTTTGCTTTATATCTATCTATAATACTTTGTGCACTGGTAGCATTTGGTACAACTTCAACTTCCATACCGGCATTTGTAAGTTCATTTAAAATATTTCTTTTGATCCCAAAATCAAGCGCTATGATCTTTTTGCTGGTATTAGGCTTCGCATAATCAAAAGATGATATATCATATCTGCTATGAGGATGAATATACGGGGTTTTTGTACTGACTTGTTCTATATAATTTACATCTTCTATTCTTGGAGAATTTTTTAGCATAGCTGCAAGCTCGTCTTTATTATGGATCTGCGTAGAAGCTATCATCATCATAGCGCCTTCTGTACGTAAAAGTTTAGTGAGATATCTCGTATCTACATCACATATCCCCAATACACCAAAACGTTTTAAAAGCGAATCAAGCGTCTCTTCGCTTCTGAAATTTGACGGCCTTGCTTGATAGTTGCGAACGATTATGCCCTTACAAAACGCTCCGATACTCTCCATGTCTTGCGCATTACATCCTACATTTCCGATCTCAGGCATTGTAAAAGTAACGAATTGTCCGGCATAGCTAGGATCTGTAATTATCTCTTGATACCCGGTCATAGAGGTATTAAATACGATCTCTCCTACGCTCGTACCATCTGCTCCAAAGCTTTTGGCTTCAAAAAATAACCCGTTTTCTAGATAAATTGAAATCTTTTTCATTATAGCATCCCTCGTCTGATCAGCTCTTCTTGATATAGTCTCTCATACAGCAGTTCATAGTCTTGAGACCCGGGAATAATGTCTTTTTTCATATGTTTGATCTTTTTATATACTATATCATCTATCTCCTCATAAGCATCTGCAAAAGAACGGAAAGATTTAAAAATAATATTCTTTATCTGGTTTTCATTGACATCATATTCTAACAAATAATTTTCATATAGCTCATCAAGGATCTTGTGTGCTAGATCATTATATCTGTCATCATAGTTCATAATAACGCCATACTCTGGAGCCATCTTCTTTTTGATCATAAAAAACAGTTGTCTTTCATCTGCATGTTGAAATTCTATTTGTTCCAAGTTGGCTTCAAGCAACTCTTTGACTTTTTGATCAAGAGCTCTCTCTTGATCCAGATTTGCATCGATAATAGTTTTGCATGCTTCTACCACAGCTTCTTTGCCTTTTGGCATACGTATAAAAGGGGCATTTGCCAAATCGATCCCTATCTTGGTGGCAACATATCTTGTCTGGTTTGGTTTTAATCTCATGCTTTGCTCCTTTATCTAATAATAGTATCGTCTCTATCGGGACCGGTTGATATAATACTTATTTTTGTGCCTATCATCTCTTCAAGTGCAAGTATATAATCCTTTGCTGTATCAGGCAAATTTTCAAAAGATCTTATTCCTTCTGTTTTCTCCCATCCTGCAAACGATGTATATATTGGTTTGGCATCGTCAAGATCATATGGTACATAATCTATTATTTTGCCGTCCACTTCATAACCTGTGCAAACTTTTACCTCGTTAAATCCATCTAAAACATCCAGTTTCATAAGTGCGACTCCATCAACACCGTTGATTCTAACTGCATGCCTCATGGCAACAGCATCAAACCATCCGCATCTGCGAGGCCTGCCGGTAGTTGTGCCAAACTCTTGGCCTCTTTCGCGTAACAGTTCGCCATCCCCTCCTAGATCTTCGCTTGGGAAAGGTCCATTTCCTACTCTAGTACAATATGCTTTGGCGATTCCCGTAACTTTACCGATATCCTTTGCATTAAGCCCAAGCCCGCTGCAGGCTCCTGCACTTATGGTTGTTGAACTTGTAACATACGGATATGTACCATGGTCGATATCCAGCATAGTTCCTTGGGCGCCTTCTAGTAAAACTTTTTTATCATTTTTAAGTGCATCCCAAATCAAAAGGGTAGTATCTACGATAAACGAAGATAGGGCTTTTTTATAACCATCCAGTTCAGACTTTAGATCGTCAGCATTAGGTATCTCTACGCCTAAAATATCAAGCACTGCTTTGTGTTGATTTAGGTGTGCCATGATCTTATCAGCTAATTTGGCCGTATCTTGCAGCTCACCCACTCTATGTCCCACTCTGGCAACTTTATCTTCATAAGCAGGCCCTATGCCCTTGCCTGTTGTGCCGATCGCATTAGACCCTTTAAGCTTTTCGAATGCCTGGTCGATAAGAGCGTGATACGGCAAAAGCAAATGAGCCTTGTCCGATATAAACAGCCGTCCCTCCAGATTGCCAAATTGCTCTAACTCTTTTATAAAATCTTTTGGAGAAAGTACAACACCGTTACCGATAATATTTTTCGTACTATCACTTAATACGCCTGATGGTACAAGATGAAGAGCATATTTTTTATCGCCTACTACTATCGTATGTCCGGCATTATGACCGCCTGCAAATCTGCACACAAAATCATTTTTTCGTGCCATATGATCTACGATTTTACCTTTACCTTCGTCGCCCCATTGAAGTCCTACGACAATATCTGCTTGACTCACTTATTCTCCTCATTTATTCTAATTTTCATCGCTATACATTCATCGGTATATATCGCAAAACCTGCTGCTTTCAACTCATCTATCACATATTCTCCGCCCATGGCGATCAATGCATTGCCGCTAAACATTTTGAATGTCAAAGAGTCATAATAACGCATCTTGGCATAAAAGAGCGGCGATATAATAAGCGGCTTATAATCCAATCTCTGTGCTTCAAGTTTAATTTTGAGCAACTCTTGCTTGATATCCTCAGGGAACATATCCAAATCTGAGAGATCATCTATAGTATGGATGGCAACCAATCTTTCGATCCAAGGCAGATCATTGGCTAAAATTTTTTCGATTTGCATGGATTTCAAAAGCTCAAGGGATATACCGTATTTTTCATTCAAAAGCTGCGGGATGCGTATATTTGCCAATTGGAGCATAGGCTGTAATTCCAAAGCCCCAAGAAGAGAGATGGTCACATCCAAAGCTTCGCTAAAATTTCCCTGTAAAATCTCACCGCCAATTTGATACTGTTCTTGAGTAGGAAAATTCAGCGTTGGCTGGATATAGAACCATTTTTTAGATTCCATACTTCTTCCTAGTCGTTTTGTAGCTATACGCACAACGTCTGGAGTTGAATCAGCTCTTAAAGTTACGATATGATTATGGTCATCATTGAGCTTGATAAGCTGACTTTGGTCTTCAAAACTATCATGCTGATGATAAGAAAACACAGGAGTTACGATCTCCTCAAATCCAAGCGATTCAAGCAACTGGCTGCTGCGAGATTCGATATCTCTTTTTATCTTGGCGCTTTTGCCAAAATAAAGCTTTGAGTCACTAGGAATTTCGTGTTCGAATATCATGCTAGATTATCCTTTGTAATATACTTCATTAAAGACTTTACTAGCAGTTCCGTCAAATGTTCTGCGTCCCATATTGTCAAGTGCTAATTCTATGGCATTTACAACCCATGCACTTTCATATACAGGAATGAGCCCCATTTGATTGATACGGAAAATCTTGCCTTTTAAATGGTCTTGGCCTCCAGCGATATTTACGCCGTAACTATTTTTGAGAAGTTTTCGAATACCTTCAGCGTCATCATCTATAACTGTACTCATAGCAAGTGCAGGAGCAGTAGGGTAGATAGCAAGCCCTAGAGCTTTAAGAGATTCTTGTGTAGCTTTTGCTCTTTTTGCTGTGTCGGCATATAATTTTTCTACACCGCCATCTTTTTGAATCTCATCAAACATTGTATTAAGACCCTGTATAAGTGTCGTAGCCGCTGTCCATGCGGTTGTATTTTTTTGTTGGTTTTTGATCTCGGTTGCAAGATTGAAATAATAATCCTTGCCGCTGCCAATTTTGGCTACAGCATTAGCAGATAAACCTATCATTGCCAGTCCAGGAGGAAGCATTAAAGCTTTTTGGCTGCCTGTAATGAGTGCGTCAATATTTGTCACATTGATATGTTCTACGCCGACTGCGGTGATACCGTCTGCTATGACCATTATATTAGAATTAAGTTCCTTTACTCTAGCAGCAATTGCTTCTACCGGGTGTCTAAGGCCGCCCGCACTTTCGCAGACTTGAATACATACGGCATCAATATCCGAATTGGCAGCAATTGCATTTTCCACATCAGCTATGCTTGCCGGTGTATCCCACTCGTATTTTAATTCGACTTTTGGAATGTTTAAAGCGTCAGCTATCTTGCCAAATCTTTCTCCGAATTTTCCGGAATTGATTGTAAGTGCTTTTGTTTGGCATAAATTTATCATACATGCCTGCATAGCTCCAGTGCCGCTGCTTGCCAGCATCACACACTCATCCATACCCAAAAGTTTCATCAAATGATCTCTAGCTTGTCCAAAAATAGCTTCAAATTCAGGGGTACGGTGGTGCAGTGTAACCGTAGCCATCGCTTGTCTAACAGTTTCTAATACAGGTGTTGGTCCGGGGGTAAAGAGTAACATTCTCTTCCTTAGTAAAATGTAATAATCGCAATGATTATATCTCAAATGTGTTTAGAGATTGGTAAATGATAAGATATGACTTCAGCTCGATCAAGCCTATATATAAAAAAACCGGGTATAATTGAATAAATTAGAACTTCGTTCCTATTCTTTTTCTCCCTCCATCTTAAGGAAATTTAAATGTTATTCAAAGAATTAAATCTAAGCGAGCCAATACTAAAAGCTATTGCCGAAGAAGGCTACACCAAGCCGACACCTGTTCAAGCACAGGCGATCCCATATATATTAGACGGGCGAGATATGCTCGCTGGTGCTCAGACAGGTACCGGAAAAACAGCAGGCTTTACTCTGCCAATGCTAGAGATACTGTCTCATAATCTGCCGCAAGCAAAAAGACATCATATTAGAGCTTTGATATTGACCCCTACAAGAGAACTTGCCGCTCAAGTCGGAGCAAGCGTCAAGGCATACGGTAAATTTCTTCCTTTTAAAAGTGCAGTTATTTTTGGCGGGGTTGGCATAAATCCGCAAATAAATGCACTAAAAAATGGTGTGGATATATTGGTCGCAACCCCTGGAAGATTGCTCGATCTTATATCTCAAAAAGCGGTTGATCTCAGTCGCGTAGAAATGTTTATCCTGGACGAGGCAGACAGAATGCTGGATATGGGATTTATCCGTGATATTCGCAAAGTCATTGCCCTTCTTCCGAAACAGAGACAAAACCTGTTATTTTCTGCAACTTACTCAGATGAGATAAAAAAACTATGTGAATCTATCCTGCGCAATCCAGCCATTGTAGAAGTAGCCAGAAGAAATACATCAAGCGAGCTGATTAAACAAAGCGTTATACTGGTTGATTGCAAACGTAAAAGTGCATTGCTTGGCCACCTGATAGAAAAAAACAAATGGACTCAGGTGCTAGTATTTACGCGCACCAAACATCAGGCAAACAAACTCTCCGAATATCTCCAAAAAATAAATATAGCCTCGGCTGCCATTCACGGCAACAAAAGCCAAGGCGCTAGAACGAAAGCCCTAAGTGACTTCAAAGCAGGCAATATCAGAGTCCTTGTTGCCACAGATATAGCTGCTAGGGGCTTGGATATAGATGGCCTTCCTCATGTGATCAACTTAGAACTTCCAAACATTGCTGAAGATTATGTACATCGCATAGGTCGTACCGGAAGAGCCGGTAATGTGGGAGAAGCGCTGTCACTCGTGTGCGTAGATGAATATGAGTATCTTCGCGGTATTGAAAAACTCATAAAACTGAATTTAGACAAAAGTACTGTTACCGGATTTGAACCCGATCCTTCCATTAAAGCTGAACCCATATCTTTAGGCGGAGGAGGCAAAGGCCGCAGTCGCAACCAGCGTCCAAGATCAAGCAGCAGGCATGCACCAAAAAAACGAAGCGACAATACACACAATAGAGATAAAAACAGAAAATAGCTATGAAGATACTCGTTGACGCCGATGCTTTCCCAAATGCTCTCAAAGAGATATTGCTCCGTGCCGTACTGAAAAGATCTATTACTACGATATTTGTTGCCAATAAAAATATAAGTATCCCAAATATCGAACATATTTTTATGGAGATCGTCTCGCTCGGGATGGATATAGCAGATGACCACATAGCACAGCTGTGCGAAGCAGAAGATCTAGTCATCACAGCCGATATACCTCTAGCTGACAGGATAGTCGCCAAAGGCGCAATTGCCCTGGATCCGAGAGGCACTATCTATAATGAGGAAAATATAAAATATCTTCTTGCAATGAGAAACTTAATGGATGAGCTACGCAGCAGCGGTGAGATTACCGGAGGCCCAAGAGCTATTGACGCAAGAACCGTTAGGGCATTTGCTGATGGGCTTAACGGGTTTTTGTCAAAAAGATCATAATACGATCGTTTGCTGGCCGATCTCTTGGTATCTGGCGTAATAATGTTCTACAAATGCCTTTACTCTAGGCTCTATAGGCAAATAAACACCTGCTTCTTTGATCACATACCGATATAGATATTCGCTGGCATCTTTTTTGGATATATAATGACTTGCGAGGTTTTGATAAGCCTCAATATAACTCTTTTTCATCTCTTCATATCTGCTATAATCTATCGTTATTTTGTCTGTAAAATCAATAACACCAGAAGCAAATAATATATGCAAATGAATGAGTCCTTCGCAGTAGTACGGCAATACTTCTCCTACTTCTCTCCATGCCATAAGCCCAATAGACCTGCTTACCAAGTCATCAACTATATGATTTTTGAGCTCCTCTTTTTCGTTGTGAAAAAATGCCATCAATCCTCCGGCCGTTGCCTTGAACTCTTCAATATTCTTAAATTGTCCGCTTTGGTTCATGGCTCCTTCTGTTTCTTTGTCGAGCCATAAAATATGCCCAAATTCATGTCCTATAGTAGAGATATCATAAATTTCATGCCATAGCTCGGGAGAATGTTCGGCAAAATTTCTGCTATTTTTAACAAACTCTTCACCCATTATCTCAACACTTAACCTCATGATGGGCTTTGCCAATTTGGAAGCCAAGACAAAATCACTATATGCAAATATCTTGTGTCCGTACTTGTCTGAAATTATTTTATCATTAGGAACTACTTGCGCAGAAAACAATCCATTAAACTCGGCTGCATAGTAAAGCATCGGCTGGCCAATATATAGCTGTGTCTTTGAAACCTGCAAGATATTATTAGCTGCCGTTTGCTCGGCATTACCGCCTATTATACCGGCTAATTCTTTTGTAAATCCTATAATATTTTCACGTGTTTTTGAGCCATGCTGAAGTTTTGGATTGATTATCCTTGCATCCCATTCAAGAGCTACGGCTTTACGGTAGTGATCTTCATAATACTCCAACGGATGACCTACTTGCAATGGAGTTACTATACTCATCCAAGCTTTATCGACCTCTTGCCATTTGGATAACAAATGTGACACATTACGCTCCAAAAGTGCATCATTGATAGCTTGAAAATATTCCAACCAAGCCTCTTTTTGACTCCAAATATCATCTTCTAAAACTTCTAGTTGTTTTATCAGATTTGATAACTCCGCAGATGCACTATCTACCTCATCTGTGAATGCTTCGCTATAAGCAACTGCACAATGATTCCCGTCTATATCTTTATCCAAAACAGAATAACATCTATCACTTACTACACCAAAAGTGTCTTTATCCAATAGGCTATATTCATGCAAATAAGCCAATACGGCTTTATCATCACCTTCAAACTGACGTAAAAGTTCACGATTGATAGTATGGATGATATGATTCGTCCACTCACTCTGCCAGATACTCATGGAGATCCCGATATTATGGACGCCTCTTAAAAGAGTGCGATAAAACGGTGTTAAAAGTTCATGTTCTTCTATCCATTTTAAAAGCGATTCATGTCTGGCTGTATGAAGCTTGCTTGTCCACTGATAGGCTAACTCTTTTTTGGCTATGATATCCTCGCTATGATATTCCATCTTTTGCAATACTTGCTCCAATGCATCCTCGCGCAGATTTACTATGCGGGTAAGTGCTGCCATAGTGCTGTCTTCGTTTCTTTCTACATCAATAAAATTCAAAAACTCATTTACGGCCTTGTCGGCTTCATTATGGGGCTCATGGGTTAATCTAAAGTAACTATTGAGATTATCTTGTCTAGAAGTCAACTCATCATAAATCTTTTGTGTATCTTGTATAAATCTATTCATCTTTTCTCCTTTATCATCTCCAGTATCGGCTGCAACAGTCTCAAGGCTTTAGTTCTGTGCGAAAACTCTTTTTTTACATCATTTGGCAATTCACCTAAAGTTTGCTCATAACCTTGCGGGATAAATATCGGATCATATCCAAATCCGCCATCCCCTCTAGCCTCATCAATAACCTCTCCGTGCATCCACCCGTGCACTATAAATTCACCTTCACTGCACACAAGCGCCAATGCAGCTGTATAAAAAGCCGGTATTCTTTTGACGTCCCTGTTTTTTAGTTCATCGATAAGTTTATTGAGATTATCGCGATCGCTGACATCCACCCCTGCATATCTGGCGCTATAGATCCCCGGCTCACCGCCCAAAAGCGGTACACTTATGCCGCTATCATCTGCGATTACTATGGCATCCTTGTTTAATCTATCATATATTGCTTTAGCTTTGATAAGAGCATTTGCAGCGAAACTATCACCGTCTTCTACTATTTCAAAAGCAGGTATTATATCACTATACGGTACTAATTTTTCTCCAAAAAATTGGCTAAATTCTCGTAATTTACCTTGATTTGATGTCGCCAAAACTAATTGCACGATTTTAACCTTTAATTAATGATTTCTTACTATAATTTGGAGAAATTTTATCCAATTTGAGGTAATAATAATGTTAAAACGGATTTTTCCTCTGAGTCTTATTATAGGACTTAGATTTTTCGGACTTTTCATAGTCCTTCCTGTGCTTTCAATCTATGCTTTAGAAATGAGAGGAGCTACATCATACCTAGCCGGCCTTGTTGTGGGTGGTTATGCACTTACGCAAGCATTGTTTCAAGTTCCTTTCGGTCTCATGAGTGACCGTATAGGGCGCAAAAAAACATTATTATTTGGTTTATTGATCTTTATCTTAGGTTCTGTAATCTGCGCGCTTAGCGACAACATTTATATGCTTCTTGTCGGACGCTTTTTGCAGGGTGCAGGAGCTATCGGATCTGTAGTTACCGCCATGATAAGCGACTTGGTCAAAGAGGAACAGCGGGCTCATGCCATGGCGATTATGGGAGGAACGATTGCACTTAGTTTCGCGGCAGCGATGGTCATAGCTCCTCTTGTAGGCGGACATTGGGGTATAGATAAACTTTTCTGGCTCACTGCTATTTTGTCGGTTATGGCTATAGGAATTCTCTTTACTGCCGTACCCCAACCGCCAAAGATCATACATAGTTATCAAGAAGAAGAGTCCAAGATGCTTGAAGTCTTCAAGGACAAATCACTGACAAGAATGTACATCACTTTCTTATTTCACTCTTCTATTATGACAATGGCATTTTTCATCATCCCTCTTGTTATGACGAAAGATATCGCTTCAGGCGGATTTGGCTGGGCAAAAGCAGAACTTTGGAAAGTTTATCTGCCTGCGATGGTGTTCGGACTTTTGGCATTGGGGCCTGCGGCCGTACTTGGTGAAAAATACGGCAAAGGCAAACAAGTTTTTATGGTCTCGGTTTCAGTAATATTTTTTGGTTTTATCGCAATGGGATTTGCCACTTCTCCTTTAATCTTTATTATAGGGGTGGTACTTTTCTTTATTGGATTTAATATGTTTGAGCCTCTTTTGCAAAGTTTTGTAAGCAAATTTGCCAAAGTCCATCAAAAGGGTGCTGCTCTGGGTGTAGCAAATACTTTTGCATACATCGGGATCTTTACAGGGGGTCTCTTTGCCGGATACATCATGCAGCATTACAGCAGATCAACATTGGCTGTAAGTGTTGCCATAATCTCAATATTCTGGTTTATCTGGGTAGCTACTATGCCAAATCCGAATAATAGAGGCAATATCTATTTATCCCTTGATATCTTCGACAGAGACAAAGTTATGACACTTAAAAACCATAAAGCTATTTCAGAATGCTATATCAATGAGACAGAAAATATTGTGGTCATTAAATATGAAAAAGATTTAATTAACGAAGAGAAGATTAAAGAATTGCTAAGCTAAGATTAACACTTAGCTAATAGCTGCCAAAGAGGCAGCCTATTTTTTAGTTCCATTCAAGCAAACTATATACTCTTCGTGTGATATTCTCTGCAGTAAATCCGAATTTCTCAAACAACTGCTCAGCTGGCGCTGATGCACCAAAGCTTTCCATGCCAAGCACATCATCGGCATAGCGATAATACTCTGTAGCAGTTGCGGCTTCTATAGCAAGAACTTTTGTCTCTTTATTGATAACTCTTGTTTTATACTCTTTGTTTTGCTCGTTAAACAGATCCAAACAAGGCACTGATACCACATTTGCAGCTATTCCTTCACTCTCTAATGCTTTAGCAGCATCCAATGCGATACTCACTTCGCTGCCGCTTGCCATGAGAGTAACTCTTGCACCTTCGTTCTCTTTAAGCAGATAAGCTCCTTTGCTCACATCTCCAAAGGCTTTGCTTGCGCTTACCATAGGTAATTTTTGACGACTAAGTACAAATCCATGAGGAACTTTCATGCTTAGAGCCGTTCTCCATGCTTGAGCATTTTCAATAGCATCGCACGGTCTCCATACATAAAAATTAGGCAATGCTCTAAATTGGCTCAAATGTTCTATCGGCTCATGAGTAGGACCGTCTTCGCCAACACCTATACTGTCATGCGTCCAGATAAAAAAGTTTTGGATATGTGTAAGTGCTGCTATCCTAACACTTGGTTTTAGATAATCGCTAAATACAAAGAATGTCGCATTAAACGGAATGATCGTACCATAAATCGCCATTGCGTTAGTAATGGCTGCCATTGAATGTTCTCTAATTCCAAAATGGATATTTTTTCCTTTAGGGAAATCTCCAAAACCTTTAAGCTCTGTTTTGTTCGATGGTGCAAGGTCAGCCGAGCCGCCAATAAATGAAGGGATGGCTTTTGCTATGGCATTAAGGATCTTGCCGTTACTGTCTCTTGTGGCCATACCGGACTCACTGCTAAAATCAGGATATTCTATAGCATTAAGATCCGGATTAAGAAGACGAGAAAGTACTTCATTTTGCTCGATCAGCGGAGCTTCTTTTTGGCGATGCAGCCACTCTTTTTCATACATTTCACCTTTTTCAAGTGCACATCTAAAACGCAAAAGTACATCTTCTGGAATATAAAAATGAAGCTCCGGATCAAATCCCTCTTTTGCTTTTGCGGCTTTTATGATCTCTGCCCCAAGAGGTGCACCGTGAGTCTCATGACTGCCCTCAAGCTCGCAACCTCTTCCGATGATCGTATTTGCTATAATAATAGTAGGCTTGGTTGCGTTTTTGACTTCGTTTAGCGCCTTGTCTATATCATTGAAGCAGTGTCCGTTTATCTTCATGACATTCCAATTTTGAGCAATAAATCTTTGCTCCACATCCTCGCTCCAAGCGATTGATGTATCTCCTTCTATAGTGATAGAATTGCTGTCATAGATAATTGCCAGATCTTTCAGTCCAAGGTGGCCTGCCAATGCACAGGCTTCGTAGCTGATGCCTTCTTGTAAATCTCCATCGCCGCAAAAACAATAAACTTTATGGTCTACAAATGAACATGTCTCAGAATTTACCTGCTCTGCGGTGTAAGCTGCTGCCATAGCAAAACCTACGGCATTTGCAATCCCTTGTCCAAGAGGCCCAGTGGTTATCTCAACGCCAGGGGTATGTCCGTACTCAGGATGTCCAGGAGTTTTACTGTCAAGTTGTCTAAAATTTTTTAGATCTTCCAAACTTACATCATATCCCCATAGATGAAGCAATGAATATATGAGTGCAGAACCATGTCCGCCAGAAAAGACCACCCTATCACGATTGAGCCATGACGGGTTGCGCGGATTGTGACGCAAGTGTTCGCTTAAAGTTACAACGATATCCGCTAATCCCATAGGAGCACCAGGGTGTCCGCTATTAGCTTGTTGCACCATATCGGCAGCTAAAAACCGAATGGTATTTGCCATCTTCTTTCGCATTATATTTTCTGGTGTATTTGGCATTTTTGTCCTTATTATAATTTTAATTTTTATGGCGCCACAAATAATGGGCTACTGCATTTTTAAGTGCTTGCTGCGTTTTATAGTCAAAACCTTGAAGATTTCCTTCAAGTTTTTTGGCTAGATCGTTTGCATATTCAAGGCTTTTTTCAAGTCCTAAAAGCGTCACAAAACTATTTTTATTTTCATCGTTTTGCGTAGTCTTACCGGCTTCTTGAGAACTTTGTGTCACATCTATGATATCATCTTGCACTTGAAACAAAAGACCCAGATCCAATCCAAACTCAAAAAGAGCATTTTGAATCTCTTTGGAGAGTCCCGCTACAACAGCCCCCATTTGAAGACTGGCAGCTATGAGTTTAGCTGTTTTATTTTGATGCAATATCTCTACTTGCTCCAAACTTAATGATTGATTTTCAAAATAACAATCCAAAGCTTGACCTAGTACCATTCCGGCTGATCCGCCATTTGTCCCCAATATCTCAATGAGTTTTACTTTGACATCAGCTCTCAATGGCGCTTTGGCGATCAATAAAAATGCATCCGTATTCAGAGCGTCTCCGGCAAGTACTGCAGTTGCTTCATCATACTTGACATGCAAGGTTTCCATTCCTCTGCGCAAATATGCGTTATCCATGGCAGGTAGATCATCATGTATGAGCGAATAAGTATGAAATGCCTCGAGAGCCAATGCCACAGGGAGCGCGGAATTGTAAAGCAGCGGCTCGTGGGCCTCAACGATCTCTAGCAATAACTGCGGACGGAATCGTTTGCCTCCGGCATCCAGCATAGCACTAAGTGCATCTTCATAGCAAGGATGAAAGCTTTTTACTTGCAATAAATGGGACTTAAGGTATGTTTCAAATCGTTGCATTTTTTATCCTGAGTTTTATTACCATGCAAGGTAAATTATGATGAGATTATAGCCAAATAGGATAAAATAAAAAATACTCCAATAATTGTCAACCAAAATACATATAGCTTATGCAGACTTTTTAGTATGGTCTTTGACCTCTATAATTGCCCGGCGGATTATAATTACAAGACCATACTTGTGATTTATCAGGACATATTATCTTGGCACATCCTACCTCGGTTGTATCTCTCCAAATCAATTGGGTGTAGTGTCCGCACACTTTGCCAAAAGCACAACGATTTGTATTATAATTATAATATTTTCTCTCATTCCCCCAAAGCCCTACAACTTCACTTGGGCTTACTTGCTGCACTCCCTTTTTACCGTATCCATACCTTATCGGGCTGCCCCAATATAAATTTTCTCCCAAACCCGGTATGCGGCTATGCATCATTTGGCATTGATAGTTTTCTTGAAGAGTATAAACCCAATCTTTTGCAATGCTTGCCAATTCATTTGACCACTCGAGACGAGGAAGGCGCAGTTTGTCGCGCAGTTTGTTGTGTGCGGTCAATATTTCCGTCCGCTCTTGCATGCTCAACGCATAGATTTGAACATTGGAAAAGATAAATATTATGATAAGTGCTAATTTACTTTTGTGTGACATCTTTGCTTATATTCACTGCTTTTGCTATTAGTTCTACTACTTCTTGAGGGCTGTTTTTTTCTACATCTATAATGACATCTGCTACTTGTCTATATATCTCGGCTCTTAGGTTATAGAGTTTTTTTGCCTCTTTTTCTTTGGCAAACAATGGCCGTTTGGCTAGTTTCGCCTTGGAATTTTTGGCATTTTTTAGCCTGCGGTGTATCCATTCGAAAGATGCATCCAAGAGCACTACCGTGCCTAGTTTTTTGAGATTATTTACCTTGTAAAATCCCCCGCCGCAACTAATAAGCGTACCACGTACGCTGCGTTCTATCCAATCGGCTGTTTCCTGCTCCAAGGCTCTAAAATACGCTTCGCCGTACTTTTCAAAGATCTTTTTGACTTCTTTGTTTTCTTTGGACTCTATGAGGTCGTCTGTGTCTATATTATACACGCCGTATTTCTTGGCAAATGCACGAGCCGTAGAACCCTTGCCTACACCCATGAAGCCTATTAATATTATATTTTTATCCATTCTTTTACTCTTTTAAAAATTGCGTCATTATAGCATAGTATCTATTCATCCTCATCTATATCCGGCAATTCCAAAGCCTTAATATGCCCTATCGCATTTCCGGCAATTCCTTGAAGCGAACCATACATTTCCGTGGTATTTGCCAACACTCCGTCTATAAGTTTTTGTCTTCTCTTCCAGCTAGCCATAAGTGAACGCTTCTCACGCTCTAGCTCATCTTGCATTACACTAAACCCGTTAACTATAGCGCTTAGCTGCATAGCAAATTCATTTCCGGTTAAATAGTTGTAAAGCAGGGTCATCTTATCGGCTTTATTTTCCTCTCTTTGGACGGCTTTATGTGTATTGATGAGTGATTGTCTCAATAAAGAAACTGAACCTTTAAACTCATCCAGGCTGCACACCCATATGCCGTCCACCCATCCCATACGTTCCATGTTGCCAGGATATACCGAAGTAACCAGCACGCCTATATGAGCACCTGCTTTGAGCATATCTTGTTTTAGCTTTCCTATCCAGCCATCACTCCATGCTTTGGTATTTTTACTCTCATAGCATATCACGCCGCAATTTTGAGCTTCTCTAGTATGTACCACTTGGATGCAGTCAGCTCCAAACGCACCTTTTTTGATCTCCCCTATAGTATCAAACGGAAATTGCGCCAAGAGCCATTCTTCTATGGCAAGCTCTTGGACTTCTCCTTGAAGCTGCATACTCCCTTGATCTGCTTTTCGTTTCATCTCTTCGATAAGGCGTTTTTGATCTTCTAACTGTTTATCTTTTTCTTTGAACTTAAGTTCATTTTCATCTGCTATGGCTTTAGCTATCTTTTCTCGCTCTGATTTTAGTTTTTGGCTCATCTCTTGTTCTATTTTTAGCTTGACGGCCGATTCCATTTCTTCTTTTTCCCGCTTTAGACGTTCTATCTCTATTTTGCTGTTGTTTAACTCTTTTACTTGCTCAGTTTTTGCATCCAACTCTTTGCGCATAGACTCCAAAGCTCCACTTTGCTCAGCCATGACCTGCGCTTTTATACTCTCTTGCATTTTTAGCCTATCGATTCGCAACTGTTCGCCAGCAGCCTTTCGCACCTCATCATCAAATCTTTCTTGTTGCTCTTTGAACTCTTCTTCTTTTGCTTTAAGGGCATCTAGATGGGCTTTATATTCTTTGCGAGCGGTCTGCATCTCTGCTTCTTGCTTCTTTTTTTCTGCCAGCCACTCTTGTTTGTGTTTATTTTCTAACTGATGATACAAAGCTTCATTGATGTCTATCTCGGTGCCACAATTTGGGCATTTTATGGTGGTTTTGTTGGACATTTTCAATCCCGATTAATAGATTTATAGTAATATCATACCTAAAAGCAGCTAACAGGCATCAAAAGATGACATTATGTAATGTATAATCACAAAAAGGTATTTTATTTATGAGACTCTTTGTAGGTTCACCAGTAATTCTCAATGATTATGCTTCTATCAAAGAAGATTTTAATGGTATCATAGACGGTAAATGGACCCCGGCAGATCATCTGCATCTAACCTGGGTTTTCCTGGGTGAGGTGAAAGCGATAGAGCCCATCATAGACAAATTGGCATCCATCACTCCACTGGAAAATGAAGTAAATATCTCTGAACTTGGATATTTTGGAAGGCCGCCAAAGATATTTTTTGGCAAAGCTGAAGATAAACTACTATATGACAAAGCCAGAGAGCTCAAAAATGCAGGATTTGACCTATATCGCTTCAAACCGCATATCACGCTATGCCGCATAGAAACTATAAATAACTACAAAGCTTACAAAGAGACTCTAAAAACATACAAAGAAAAACAGCTTGGGATCATACTGCCGGAAATCTCGCTTTATCAAAGCACCTTAACAAAAAACGGTTCTCTTTATGAGCGGAAATTTGACATTAAATAATTGTTATTTGTGCCAATTGGCATAAATCTTGTGGATTCCGTATCAAGTACGGAATGACGATGAATAAAGATGTTTGTTAAATTGCTTTTGATGGTATTATTTTATGGATTTATCGTAAGTTTGTATGAGATTTATCGGAAAGTCAATTTAATATCTGCTGGATTCCTGATTTAGAGAGTGCCAATTGGCATAAATCTTGTGGATTCCGTATCAAGTACGGAATGACGATGAATAGAGATGTTTGTTAGATTGCTTTAGAGGGTGCTATTTTGCAAAGGAGCTTACTACTAGTAAGTAACTGAGCAAAATAGTGATATATGAAGTGATATAACTAAAATATCAAAATATCATGCCGTCTACTGGTGAACTTGCCGTAGCAAACGGACGTTTAGGAATTCGGCCGGCTAGATAGCTCATACGCCCTGCAATTACAGCATGTTTCATAGCCGTTGCCATCATGATAGGATCTTTTGCCTGTGCTATAGCAGTATTGGTCAACACTCCGTCAGCTCCAAGCTCCATCGCCACTGCGGCGTCGCTTGCACATCCTATACCTGCATCTACAATCACAGGCACGCTTACTGCTTCTCTGATAAAATGGATATTGAATTTATTTTGGATACCAAGTCCAGAACCAATAGGAGAAGCAAGCGGCATAACAGCATGCGCACCTGCATCTTCAAGACGACGTGCCATGATAGGATCATCGCTTGTGTATGCCATGATAGTAAATCCGTCACGGCTAAGCACTTCACAAGCCTTGATGGTCTCGATGACATCAGGGTAGAGAGTTTTGGCAGTATCTCCAATGACTTCAAGTTTAATAAGATCAATGCCTGTAGCTTCTCTGGTCAATCTAAATAACGTGATAGCTTCTTCGGCTGTTGTACATCCTGCTGAATTTGGCAAAAATTTAACATTGGTATCTTTAAAATACGTCATTAGGTTTTCTTCTTGCGGGTTGGTTATATTTACCCTTCTAACAGCAACCGTTATAAGCTCGCTGCCGCTTGCCAGCGTAGCATCCAAAGTGGTTTGAAAACTATCATATTTACCGCTTCCTACTATGAGGCGGCTGCCTATTTCATATTTGCCTATACGTAAAATATCGCTCATCTATATTCCTTTATTTTATATACATTTTATTTGTATAAGTTATAACACACCTAACTTAAAACTACTCTTATAGCATCGCATAATGCCTCTTTTTCCAATCTCCTAACCGCATGGTCATAAGATTCAAGATCAAGCCCGGCTTTTGAGATAGTTTTTTGGATTATTATCTCTCCGGCGTCAAGCTCACTGCTAACCCAGTGCACACTCACGCCACCTTCTGGATGTTCATCTTCGAAACTGCGCCTTATAGCTTCAACTCCCTTGTGTCTAGGAAGAAGTGACGGATGTAGATTGATGGCTTTGACGTTGTCTGTAAAAACCGGTGTCAAGATCCGCATAAACCCCGCCAATACCACAAGATCCGCACCTGTTTTTTGGATAGCTTTCACTAGAGCCTCGTCAAAAGCTTCTCTGGTTGGGAACAATGATGATTCTATGATCTCTAGCGGAATATCATGGGTCTTGGCGACTTCTATACCACCGGCATTTGGATTGTTCGTAATAGCAAGAGCTATCTCTATATCGCCTTGCAATGTCTTGGCTAAATGAGCGAAGTTACTGCCCTTCCCGCTAAATAAAATTACTATTTTTTTCATAGTTCGCATTGTAGCAAAAATTATGTAAATAAAATACTTGTCCAAATTTTATTTGTATGGCTCTTTGCATTGCCTTTTTTGTGTTAACTTGCTTTTTTGTGCTTGCAATCTTGGCAAAACATGCGCAGCACCAATATATAATGTACCATCTGATTGGTCATCATGTAAACGTATCCGCGTTTCAAAAGTATCCTTTTTATGGATTCCAGCCTTCGCAAGGATGGCGACTAATGAGAGTGAGCTGCCGTGGTTTTCAAAACCTCGCAGTGACACTAATAAAGAGTAATTGGTAATATGTTTTTAAAAATCTTGCAAATACGCCAAATTATTAACTAGATCCATACTTGTCATAGCATAATTAGCCCCATCATATCTCTTTGCAGCCATCACTAGCGCCAAAGAACCTTGCATAGCAGCATCAAGCGCGTCATATCCTTGTGCCAAAAGAGCTACGATAAGACCGCTGAGCACATCTCCGCTGCCGCCCTTGCTGAGGTTTGAACATCCCAGAGGATTGATATATACATATCCTTTGTGGGCTATAAGAGTATTGGCTCCTTTTAGCAATAACACGGCATTTGGATACAGATAAGAAAATCTTTTGACGTATTCAAAACGATATGATTGAAGATCAGACACAGTTATCTCTTCTTCTGTTAAAATTTTCCACATTGAGACAAACTCTTTTGGATGCGGAGTCAGTACGATTGAGCGGCCGTTTTGTGTAAGCAAGGACAAAAGCTTGGTCGAATAAAATGCATCTGCATCAAGTACTAACGGCAATGAATTGTTGAGTACAAATTTATCCAAAAAACTCTCTTCAAAATCATGGCCAAGCCCCATGCCAAGAGCAATTGCAGTAGTATTTTTGGGCAGTGTAGAGCTATGCATCAGGTATGGAGGAATAAAATATTTTTGCTGCATCACCAAAGTCACAAGCCCTGCTCCAAATCGAAGTGCTGCTTCTCCGGATATCACAGATGCTCCTTCTTTCTCTCCGCAAAAGATCGCCGCATGGCCGAATGAGCCTTTGTGAGTAGCAAGCTTTTTGCGCAGAGGCAAAGATAGATCGCTTTTTTCCAGTACATACATATCACTTTCATCTTCATAAAAAGATGCCGGCAATCCTAGATCGACCCTTATGATCTTGCCTGCAAAATCTTTGGCTTCATCTAAAAAAAGCGCCTCTTTATATGCTCCCATAGTTACTGTAATATCTGCAGCAAAAGCATTTGCTAAAACCTGCCCGTCTACATTGATACCAGTAGGCATATCACACGCTATCTTGTATCCGCCTAGAGTATTTAATCGTTCGATCAATCCTAATATTTCACTGCCAAGCTCTCCCTCTATGCCTGAACCCAAAAGCGCATCTACTATCACATCAGCATCATATAGATTTTGGGTTGTCTCTATGCCAAGAGCCAAGGCTCTAACCAGTTGGAGCTGTGCCATCTCGCTTTTGACTTCAAAGGGAATATATAGTCTAACTGCATAATCACTGCAAAGTAGCCTAGCAAGCGCTATACCATCACCTCCGTTATTGCCTTTGCCGGCTACGATAAGTACGCTGCTGCCCTCACTAAATTTCTGGCGAATTATCCGCTCCATACCGAGTGCTGCATGCTCCATAAGCAGATCTTCGCTCAAATGATACTTTTCATAACATCTCTTGTCTAGATTGCCGCAATGATGAAATACTTTTTGCATGGATCGCCTTTGGTGATATTCTTCAAGCCATTATATCAAAAATACGTGTCAACTAACTCTAAACTTTTTTAGGTATAATCCAAAAATTAAAACGCAAAAGCCGAAGCTTTAGTGAGATGAATTGCACGAGAAGCTTTGATGCAAGAAAACAATTAATCGCACTAGTGCGATGAGCTTTCCGCTGAGGAAAACTTAGCGTTAGCGTAGCTAACTTGGGCTTTGCTCAAGTAGCGTCCATATTAAACAGGAAGGGGGTGATTTTTATGCCAGGAATTATTGTTAATTCAAGAGATTCTTTTGATGATGCTTACCGCAAATTCAAAAGACAATGCGACAGAAACCTTATCGTAACAGAAGCGAGAGCTAGACAGTACCACGAGACAGAAACTGAAAAACGCAAAAAAGAAAAAATTGCTACTCGCAAGAAAATTCTTAAAAAAATCTACATGCTTAGAAGATACGAGTCAAGACTCTAATCTATCATCATGGTACGGCAAATGGGCAAAGCCCATCTTGCCTACGCTAACGCTATGTTCACTTCAGCAGTGGGCTCTCGCACCTAGGTGCTCTTCATAATAGACATATCTAACTATTTCTACTTTTCATCAACTTTTTGATACAATCTTAGATATATATAATACCTAAGGATACTCCTATGCAATTTTCTGCACCATTACAACAAAACTCGATTAAAATCATGCTTTTAGGTTCCGGGGAGCTTGGCAAAGAAGTCGCTATCGAAGCTCAGAGGCTCGGGCTTGAAGTAGTAGCAGTAGATAAGTATGAAAATGCTCCTGCACATCTTGTTGCAAACAGAAGCTATGCTATCAATATGCAAGACAAAGATGCTGTGCTTGCGCTTATAGAAAAAGAAAAACCTACATATATATTGCCTGAAGTTGAAGCTATCAGCATAGCAGCTCTTTTTGAAGCAGAAAAAAGAGGCTTCCATGTCATCCCAAATGCAGAAGCTGTCAATAAAACCATGAACCGCAAAAATATAAGAAAATTTGCAGCAGAAGATCTAGGACTAAAAACCAGCGAATATGAATTTGTAACAACCTTGGAAGGATTAAAAGAAGCCGGACAAAGGCTCGGATTCCCTTGCGTTATCAAGCCTGTTATGAGCAGCTCAGGGCATGGCCAAAGTATCGCTAGAAGCGCAGATGATATAGAGCGTTCTTGGGAGATAGCAAAAGAAGCTAGAGGTGATGCGAGCGAGCTTATAGTAGAAGAATTTGTACCGTTTGACTATGAAATTACTTTGCTTACGGCTAGAAATGAGACTGGAACCGTGTTTTGCGAACCGATCGGCCACGTCCAAAAAGACGGGGATTATATACTCTCATGGCAGCCAATGGCAATGAGCAGCGAAGCTCTAAAAAAAGCTCAAGACATTGCCAAAGCTGTCACTGACGGACTAGGAGGCAGAGGGATATTCGGCGTAGAATTTTTTGTAAAAGGTGAAGAGGTCTATTTCTCAGAACTCTCCCCTCGTCCGCATGATACAGGCATGGTCACGCTTATCACTCAAAGCCAAAGCGAATTTGCTCTTCATGTTAGAGCCGTTCTAGGACTTCCACTTGATTTTACATTTTACGGAGCAGGAGCGAGTGCGGCATATAAAGCTGCAAACGAAAGTCATGATCCTATCGTAGAAGTGCCAAGCAGTGCATTTACTGGCAATAGTTTTGTGAGAGTTTTTGGCAAACCGGAATCTCACAAGGGGCGCAGAATGGCAGTGGCTCTTGTGCTTGATGAAGTAGAAAGTGCAAAAGAAAAGGCTTTGGCAATCGTTGGAGAAATGAAGGATAGATAAAAAATAAACAATGTCATTCCAAACTTGATTTGGAATCCATGGATGCCGTATCAAGTACGGCATGACGAAAATATAAATTTGTCATTTGAGCGCTCCTTGAAAGCCGCCTTTTGTGCAGTAGTGCATAACAAAAGGCGTGCGATTCGCGAAAATGACGATTTTCTTTTGGTACTTTTCTTTATAAAAAGAAAAGTATGAAGTATCCCCAAAGAAGAGATCATGAAAATAGTACTTTTGGACGCCAAAACCTTAGGCGTAGATATAGATATCGAACCTATTAAGACATTTGGCACACTAACAATCTTTGAAACTACAAACAAAAACCAAACACTTGATAGAATAAAAGATGCAGATATCATCATCACAAACAAAGTGGTCATATCAAAAGAACATATGCTAAACTCCCCAAATCTAAAACTCATCTGTGTAGCAGCTACAGGAATGAATAATATCGATCTTGTTGCAGCCAAAGAATTTGGTATAGAAGTAAAAAACGTAAGCGGGTATTCCACGACGAGTGTGGTTCAGCATACTTTCGCGCTTGCCTTTTATCTGCTTGAACAATTGAATTATTATGATGATGCGGTTAAAAGCAAAAAGTGGAGCGCTTCAAATCTCTTTACAGACCTTACCTACTCATTTAGTGAAATAAAAGGCAAAAAATGGGGGATAATAGGGCTTGGCTCCATAGGAAAAGAGGTCGCAAAGATAGCCTCGGCATTTGGGGCTGATGTCTCATATTATTCTACAAGCAGTACAAAACACAGCAGTGATTATCCTCACTTGGAATTAAACGAATTACTTAGCAATTGTGACATAATATCTATTCATTCTCCGCTTAATGAAACTACGGCAAATCTTATAAACGGCTCGAATCTGCCGCTCTTGAAAGACGGTGCATTGCTACTCAATCTCGGGCGCGGCGGCATAATCAATGAAGGTGATCTGGCGATTGCTATCGATTCTCAAAATATACTTGCAGGGCTTGATGTGACAAAGATTGAGCCTATTGAGCCTGACAATCCGCTTTTGCGTGTAAAGAACAAAAACAGGCTCCTCATCACTCCACACATCGCATGGGCCAGCCGTGAAGCCAGGGTTAAGTTAGTGGAAGGTATAGTGAGAAATATAGAGGAATTTTTACAAAGGAGATAGATTGACCACGGATGTACTCGTCATAGGCAGCGGAGGTGCCGGGCTCAGCGCGGCATTAAAAGTTAAAGAGCTTGGGGCTGATGTCATAGTTACCACCAAAACACTCCCGACAAATGCAAATACTTGTATGGCACAAGGGGGTTTTAACGCCTCTTTTGGCGATGATATCGCAATACATACAGATGATACATTGCGCTCATCCTATGGCCTTGGATCAAAAACTATGATAGAGCAGATGTGCAAAAGCTCACAAAATGCGCTTGATTGGCTTATTTCAAAAGGTGTTCCGTTTTCACTCAATGAAAACAATGAGCTCGAAACCAGATTTATGGGCGGCTCAACCAATAAAAGAACATATTATGCCGAGGATTACACCGGTTTAAAAATACTTCAAACTCTGTATGATGAATGTCTCAAAAACGATATTAAATTTCAAACAAACCGTTATCTGCTCAATCTCATAATAGATAAAGAGACCAAAGAAGTTAGCGGGGCTACTTTTTTAGATATCGGCTCAGGAAATATAGAGGAGATCAGAGCCAAAAGCGTAATAGTGGCCACCGGCGGATATAGCGGGGTTTATCATGGGTTTACAACCAACGGGTTTGGAAGCAGCGGAGATGGCATAGCAGCAGTAGTTAGAGCAGGCGGCATGGCAAGCGACCTTGAATTCGTACAGTTTCACCCGACCGCTCTTAAAAGATCCTCGATTTTGATCAGTGAAGCAGCACGCGGTGAAGGCGGATACCTTGTAAACAGCGACGGGGTTAGATTTGTCGACGAATTGGCCCCTAGGGATATAGTCAGCAGGGCTATATCAAATGAATTGAACCAAAACAAAGAAGTCTTTTTGGATGTCAGACACCTAGGAAGCGAAAAGCTCTCTCATTTGCTTCCGCAAGAACTCAAACTTTGTAAAATATATGAAAATATAGATATGGCAAACGACCTGATACCCATCAAAAGTGTCGCCCACTATACCATGGGCGGGATCGAAGTGGACCAAAAACTGCAAGCCAAAGGCTTAAAAGGCTGTTTTGCGGTCGGAGAATGCTCCAATGCCCACATTCACGGAGCAAACCGCCTGGGAGGCAACTCTTTGCTTGAAATTATCTCTATAGGGCTTATAGCAGGAGAAAATGCAGTAAATTATGAATCACAAAACCGGTTCAAAGAAAATAGCCAATTAGCCAAAGATAAAGCCTTCATAAATGCTGTATATAACAACTTTACAAACCAGATAAACTTTTATGAAAAACGGGAATTTTTGGGCAAAATCTTGTACCACAATGCCGGAGTGAGCAGAAATGATACCGGGCTTAAAGGAGTTCTCGCTGCTCTACGGCAGATGCAGCGAGAATTTACATTTATGGGCATAAGCGATAAAAGCAAAGAACTTAATACTAATTTGATAGACTTCATAGAGTTTGGCAATACTCTTGAAGTTGCAGAGATGCTGCTAGTTGGCGCATTGCATAGAAATGAGAGCAGAGGCGCTCACTATAGAGAAGATTTCCAACAAACCAATGATACATTTAAAGCTCACAGCATCTTTTGGAAAGAAGACGGCGTGCTTTGTGCAGAATTTAAGGATATCAGATGAAGATAACAATTAAACGGTTTGATAAAAGAAAAGAACCTCAAAGCATAGATATGAATTATCCTATCTTCGAAGGGCTTACGCTGCTTGAAAATTTTATAAAGATCAAAACCACGATAGACCCAACTCTATCATTTAACGGTGTTTGCCGCTCAGGAGTATGCGGCAGCTGCAGCGTAATGGTAAATGGCAAAGCTGTGCTGGCTTGCAGTTACAAGCCAAAAGACGGTGATCATATAGAGCCGCTTAATTACCATGAGGTAAAAAGAGATCTCATAGTGGATAGATCAAAAGCACAAGATACTTTAAAAACCGCGAAAACGTGGCTGCAAAGTGATGCCAGAAAAGAAAACGCTAACAAAGTAGAAGTTCAGAGCAGCTGTATACTGTGCGACAGCTGTTTTGCATCATGTCCGGTCATGGCGGTCAATGAAAACTTTTTGGGGCCGTTTGCGCTTACAAAAGCTTACAGGTATGCGATCCAAGGCGAAAACAGAGAAACGATAGACCTCATCCAGCAAAATGGTGTATGGGATTGCACTCTTTGCGGAGAATGCACGCTTGCCTGCCCCCAAGGGATAGATCCAAAGATGGATATCATGAATCTAAGAAGTAAAAGTGTTCAAGCCGGATACTGCGACCCTAATTTTGCAAATATGAGTTTTGGGCTTGATTTTACGCAAGGATTTTAAACCTATGCATATCCATCTTGCCAAATGGCGTATAATAGCTGCTGGAATAATCGGTAATGTCATAGAGTATTATGATTTTGCCCTCATTGGGTTTTTAGCAGTCATCATGGGGCAGCTTTTCTTTCCGTCAAATGATCCGTTTTTATCACTACTGGGTTCTTTCGGGGCATTTGCAGCAGGCATGGTCATGCGCCCCATAGGGGCTATATTTTTTGGCCACATAGGGGACAGGATAGGCCGTAAACACGCGCTTCTTGGATCATTGTTGATGATGGCATTGCCTACTTTTCTCATAGGATTTTTACCCACCTATACCCAGATAGGCATCATGGCGCCGATCATATTGGTGGGACTTAGAATGATACAAGGCTTCTCTGTAGGAGGAGAATATGCAAGCTCTATAGTATATCTAGTAGAAGAATCTCCGCAAAATCATCAAAATCTCTATGGGTCTTTTGTTTCATTGGGTGCAAAGCTGGGTATGGCGATCGGTGCAGGTTTTTGCGGTATATTGCTGGGTTATCTAGGCGAAGAGAGTATGCTGGAGTGGGGTTGGAGAATTCCGTTTTGGGGGAGTATGGTGCTTGCACTGTTTGGGGTGTATCTGCGTCGCCATTTAACCGATAATTATGAAGCCCCAAAGACCAAAGAGATACCTATACTCAAGATCATAAAGCATCACAGACGCGAATTTTGGCTATTTTTAGCTCTCGCATCTGCTATTTGGATACTGTATTATACTCTGTTTGTATATATGCCTGTATGGCTTCAGACTTACGGAGGTCTAGATAAAACCGCTTCATCATCTATCAATACATATTCTATTGCACTCGGGGTCATGTTCATACCTATTATGGCAATGGTGGCTGACCGCATCGGCTCTTTGCGCCTAATGCGCTTAAGCGCCATCATTATAACTATATCTATCATACCGATCTTTATGCTGATGGGCTTGCAAAATATTTACTATACATTGATATCTGTATCTATTATGACTGTACTTTTATGCGCTTTTCAAGCTCCGGTATTTGCTGCTACGGTTAGTGCTATCTCTGTTCATAACTATAGAGCTTCTTTTACTGCCGTGATCCTCGGAAGTGCGGCGGGCATTGTAGGCGGAAGCACGCCAGCACTTATGACGGCTCTGACCAAAGTAACTGCCCAGCCGCTTTCTCCTGCGTTTTTGATAGCTGTATTTGCCATGATTGGATGGTGGGCATTAAATAAAATAGAAAAATCGTCACCATGAACCACCAACTGTCACCCTGGGCTTGTTTCAGGGTCTAAGATTTATGAGATGCTGAAACTAGTTCAGCATGACAAAATCCCTGTCATTGCGATGAATATAGCAAAAAAGCAATCAATAAATAAAATAATGTCATCCGAACACTCGAAAAGCAGGGCGTGTGGCAGTAGTGCATACACAAGCCCTAGCGGTTTGAGAGGATGACGCTTTTTGGTTACTTTTATAAAAAAGTAACAAAGAAAATATAAACCAATATTGCAAAAAGTGAAACGATGAGACAATCCACAAAAGGAATCGCCACAGGCTAACACCTTCGCGATTCCAAATCGCGTCATTCTGGGAATACGGAGTATTCATAAGAATCCATGGATACCGTATCAAGTACGGCATGACAAAACAACTTCAACTTACTTCACATTTACCTCAAAATACCCGCACTTATATGTAGGGACACCTCCTACTACACCGGTCAAACTCCCATAGTCCAAGATCACTGGATTTTCACCATCATCTGAGCCGCCGCTTCCGTTATTGTTGGCACTACTCACTCCTGTGCAATTACATGTCCCGCTTTGGATCTGAAGGTATTTTATAGTACTAGTATCAAATTTGCCGCTATCTACTGTATCTGTCGCAAATACAGCAGAGGCTGTTCCGTATGTGCTATTGCTTACCTGTATCGCATACCTGATAGTGCTGCCTGGGATGCGTTTGGGGTTGGTAGTACTGTTTACCGGATCATAGATCACGCAAGATGTCTTAGAAACAGATATGCTTGGAATATATGAATACAATATATCTTTTGTGAAGTCTATTGATGTTGTATTATATGAATATTGATCATAATGAGAAGGCGAAAAATTTTCCTGCACCCCTATGGTGGCACTTGAACCGTCTGCATCATTTGACCCTGTATCGGGATAGCGAAATCTTATATCACCATTTTTATACAGCACCGCTTGAAAAGTATAGTGGCCAAGAGCTAGAACGCATAAACTACCTAAACCAAGATTGCATTTAAGAATATTATCATATGTGACCACGAGTCTCTGATCATCACCGCTACCCAGAGTTTCATATTTAATAGATCCGGTTAGAGGTCCACCGAGTATCAATAATGCATTTGGGGTTAAATTATCCCAATACGGATAGATACTTTGATAATCCCCTGCCAGCCCGTTTGGAAGAGCTATATTTCCTCCTGAAATTTCATCTACTCCAAAATTAAGTTTTCCGTTTGTTGTTATTTTAACTGTAGTGTATGTAGTACCATTAAAAGGAAAACTGAATCCTATATTTATAAGCAATGATCCATCATCAGGAGGGCTGCTCCATGTCGTTGCTCCTCCCGTATGTGTATCAAGCGATGTTGCCGTAGGGGTAGTGCGCGTCAGATAAACCAAACCTGCGCTCCAAGCATAGGTAGCGCAAAAAAATATCCAAAATAAAAACAGTTTTCTTACCATGACAGAGCCTTTGCCGTTTCTCCCAAAGTCTTTTGATCAAACCTCATCCTAAACTTCACATATGGCCCTTGCATATGATAGGTTTGCAAGTCAAAGTCACTATCACCAAACCCAAGCCAATTATACCCAAGAGAGAGCCACATCGTATCTACCAGATTATACCCTATATATACTCCGGCTCCATAATCAAAATTATCAGCACTTTGTGCAAATAAAACGCTTGTTTGCAATCCTATATCCATCTTTTTTGTGATGTCATAGCTGGCATCTATGCCGCTTAAATGCACCCAGCCCTTATGCTCATAGTCATCTATATCATCAAATACATATTTGACCCCATATTGCAAGGAGAGTTCAAATGCATCATTGGGAGTATAGTTTGTCTGGAGATTATTGATAAGTTTTTGGGTTTTGCCTTCTGTCTCTCCGCTCTCATCGCTGTGTATATACTCAAGTTTATTCAATACTATCACATCCGTCTGCTGCGGCCTGTATGCCAAAGCTACTCTGGCTTCTATATTTTTTGTGCTATTTGTGTCATTATATTCATTATGATATAAACTGCTGACAGCAAGTCCAAGATCATCATTTGGCTGCGTATATATACCAAACGATATATTTTGCTTATTATCAAAAGTGCCGTCTCTATACTCACCATTAAGTATCACGGAAAACGGATCAACTCGATACGCGCCGCCTATCCTATATGCATTAAACTCATCGTTCTCAATTGTTGCATTACCATCTACAAGCACTCCCTTTTCATATCCTCCGCTTAGCCATAGATTTGGAGTGACTTGATAGCTTTGAAGCAGTCCTGTGGTGTTATACAACCTACTGGTGTCGTTTTTAAATTCGCTGATAGTGGCATTTTCTACCGTCATTCCGCTCCATGGTGTTACCCTGGTGCCTACTCTGCCCATGTTGTAATCTTGTTTATCGTTTTTTCCCCACTCATAAGATCCAAATATGTTTACTAGCGGGCTAAATGCATAATCAAGCCCCAATATCGTCTTAGTAGGAAACAACTCATCTTTGTTTGCTCCCATTGATCTGTCATGTGCGGCTAATAGGTTGAGTCTTTGATTGAGAAGCGAATACGAGCCACCCAGCAATATTTGATTAACCGCGTCTGTGTCGCTGGCATCTGCATATCGATATCCTGTGTAAGCACTCCATAATGTCTCATCGATTTGAAGTCTTGATTCGGCTACATCATGGTCTTTGCCGGTTAGAAGATCGCTGTCTTTGTAAGCTGTGGCTTTTAATGTTACGCGGTTATCAAATGTTTTGGCTGCATCCATCCCTATTTTACGTGTTCCGCCAAGCTGGCTTGAGAGCTGTCCAAGCCCAAAAGAGTTATCCTGCTCTCTATAATACCCTCTCACATAAAGCCCGTTTGAGAGATGTTCAATTTCCGCTAACTTGGCATCTCCTTTGGCTGCCTCTTTGTCTTTGGTGTTTTTGCTTTTGGCATATTCGGCTTTAAGCGTAGTATTGGCTCCAAGCTTGACTGTGGTATCGGCTCCGATTATCTCATTTTTGCCAGTTCCGGTATCTTCGGAAACATAAGTACTGCCCACTTCTACATCGCCGTCTTTAAGCTTAACCGCTCCTCTGCCGCCATAAGTAAAATATTTCGAGCCATCTCCCTTGATCTCGTATTTGATAACTATGTATATAGGATTGAAGTCTTCATCTACACTATATATAGGCTCTTTGAAATACAATCTACCCAGATTATAATCTATATCATAATCTCTAAATCTCTGCAGCTCTTTTGTACTTAAGACTATCTCGTTTCTATATCTGTCTCTGACCTCTATGTATATTTTTTCTGAATTTGTTATAACGGGTTTGCTCTTGAGATAATAATACCCGGATGTACCGTCACCTCTGAGCTCATCTCTTTGAAAAACCTGATCTGTATAAGCCGCAAATGCTTTTGCATCTATATGCTCACTATGATATTCACTTTTTACGCCGGTAAATGTACGGCTATATTCAGTAAGCTTTGTGGCACTTAGGTCTGTATTTAAGTCTCCAAAAAAGATATTAAATTCATTATTTTCCAGCTTTACATAAAGTTTTTTGCGGCTTGCGGCATCATATGCCTGAGTAGTATCATCATTATAGATAGTATAATATGTATTTGGGTCAATAGTACCAAAATACCTGCTGTTTTTGGTATCCTTGCCGGTATCATATGCTATAGTAAGCAGCCAATCAGCTTTGATACTCCCCTTGGCAAAAAATGAAACTTGTCCTTCGCGCACAACTCCTTCTTTGGTATCACGCAAAGATTCACCGTGTTTTTTGAGTGTATTGTATCCTACGCTCCCCTCCGCAAATCCGACCATTATCCATTTGCGTATGCTTGGCTTGAGCCAAACCTTGATAAAGTCTTCCTTGTACTCGAGCTTAAAGCTCAGTGTCGCTTCTCCCGTCTGCGTGGTAGGCTGCAATACTATATATGCTATGCCCTCAGCTCCTACAGTATATGTATTGGTTGGCTGGGTGATGGCAAGCGGATTGTTTTTGAACTGTTCTACACTGCTCATAGAACTATATGGGGGGCTGACTGAAAAGCTTCCTATCATTCCTTGACGCAAAGGCTTATTGTTGGCATCCAAAAGCTTGACAGCGATGATACTCGGATTGATACCGTCTGCTACCGGGTTGGAAAGCTTAGGCATATATATTATTTTAGCAGGAGTATTAGCTATGTATATCTCTCGCTTGAGTGTATTGTAAGCTTTTCCGGATGTATCATATAGCTTGATCTCTATTTTGTTCTCACCGTTTAGTAAGTCCACACCTCTATATGTATCTATTGCCATATCGTGATCAAGCGAAACATGTTTGCCGGCAAAATTAAGCATGCTCACTCTTGCTCCATTGAGCCATACTTCTGCTTTGTCGGTTTTTGGATATCGCACTGCTATTTTAGTAGAAGGGATGGTCGGTACATGATCTTTTGGCGGCCATAATATCTCGGTTTTATTGATTTGGAGATCACTTTCATTATAGATAGGCATCTTCTCTTCCGTATTGGATACCTTATATGGTTTTGGGCTATTGGCTGCTTTGACATCATTAGTATTGATAGCTGTATTTGCATCTGTTTTCTTGAGACAAAAATCAGCTCTTTTCAATGCTCCTTGTCCAATATCCACAAACTGAGAAAATGCACGGTTTCCAAATCTCACATTTTCTTGGCACTGAGCCATCACATATCCGCGCGGAAGCAGATCTTCGTCCACCTGCACTACATGCGTGCCTGCTTTTATTCCCTCAAAGTGATATTTGCCGTCTTTATCCGTGAGCACATATGTGCCGTCTTCTAGATAAAGTCTCACGCCGGCAATACCGTGGCCTTTTTTATCATCCTTAAAAGGCGCCTCATATACTTGGCCTAGTATAGTTCCTGTGGAGCGAAATAACTCTTCTTTGACCATTAGTGCGGCTGTGGCTATATTTGATTTAACCAATGACGAATTGATAGTCCAAGCTTGGTTCACAGCCTCTTTGGTGCCGATCCCAGCCCCGACCACAGCTATAAATGTGATCTCAGCTACACCGTGCGACGCAATAGCGGATATAGTGGTCGTTAGTTCCATGCCGTCAATTGACAGAGTCGGCGTAACACTCATGCCATTTATTTTAAATGTACCGGCTTTATATTTCACGCCTCTAGGCAAGAGATCGTATAATTTTACGTTACTAGCAATTGTGGTGCCGTCATTGTGCACTTTTATGGTGTATCGGACAAGCTCGCCTATGCCCACTACCGCTTTGTCGACATTTTTTTCTACCCAGATCTTGCTTTGTTCCTGGGCCGTGACGGTGACATCGACCTCATTGGAAACTGCGCTTTTGGCTGTGCCGTTTACAAGATATGTGGCATTGGCTGTATTTTTGATGACGTCGCCGACATTTGCTCCCCAGGAGAAAGTACCTACTAACAATACAAGCAACAAGCCCCTTATGGTCATTACAATCTTTTTGTGATCAACATAATGGGTTTTGAAAGAGTGCGATACTCTTGCGGCTTGCATGGAAGCCGACAAGAGAGTGAGAAAAATCTCTTGATATCTCAAGGGTTTTATTCTCTAATTGATAGTCACATCAAAATATGCACATTGGGTTTCACTAGCAGAAATTGGGCTTTCATAAGTGGCTGTAACCGTTCCTGTACTCTCTGATACATTGCCGGTATTTGCGGTGCCCGGGCTTGTACAGCTGCAAACCTCAGTTACTACTCTGGCTATTTGAGTCAACCCGGAACCCCCTACACCATAAGTAACCGTACCAGGCAATACGTCTGTTGCAACTACGCTTGTTGCATCTTGTGCGCCCGCTGCATTGGCTACTTGTATAGTATATCTCACAACGGCTCCAGGGATACGTTTCGGGTTAGTTCCTTCATTTGCCGGATCCCAGATGACGCATGAACCCTTAGTCACTGTCAAACTCGCAGACTGGACTTCATAGGCACTGGCATCAGAGTGTTTTCCATCTTCAACAGCATCCGTTTCTCCTGCACTATCTGCCCAGACAATTTGTTCGGTATCCTCAGCGTCGGCGCCGGTATCATTCACGGTCGCACTTCCTTGCGAACTGGCTGTTCCGCCGGTTGCAACTTGTGCAGTAAGAGTAATGATAGACGCATCGCCATTTACTTGGCTTGCTGGAATACTTGCAACTACATAGACTGTTTTTTCACCGTCTGCAGCAAGTTCATCTATATATGTAGCCGTATCCTCTGATACTTGATAGCCTGGAGTTGTCCCGCTTTCTACAAATATACTTTGGCTTGTAGCATTAAAGTTATCTGACAAACTAAAAGCAGCACCGGCATCAGAGACAGAAAGTATAAAGTCTTGCACCTTGTTACCTTCATTTTTGACTGTAAATGTGAGCACTTGTCCTGTAGAACCGGGTGTTACTTTGACAGATACGGAATCAGCCGTAGTTACCAAGACATCATTTTTATTATCCACCACAAATCCATCACCATCGTTGGCATTGATATCATCTTGGTTAATGCCTCCTACCGTATAATCCAATGTAACGCTATTTAGCACTTGTGTCCCGGCAGCAGTCCCGGCAGCATATGCCCCGCTTAATCCAAGCAGCATCACGCATGCTGCGGCTAAAATCTTTTTCATAATTTTTCTCCTTTGTTGTTTGATCTATTTTTAGATACCTAAAAGCTTTTATTCCAAAATCGTGTCAAATTGCACGCTGCTGCTCTGATTCGCATCTAATGTTTGAACTATCCATCTTATCGCTTTGTATTCTAAAGCTTTAGCTACCCTTTTTTTGCCGTTTTCGGTCACAAAAAGCTTTGCTGGCACATCAAAAACCTTGCCGTCAACCGAATATGTGATACTGCAAACTCCATCGCACTTGGCACTTTTATCTACATAAAGCATATGCTTTGGTATAGCATTGGAAATCACTAGATTTTGAGCCATTACGGTTCCATTATTACTCATAGTATTTATATAGCGGATCTTAGTTCCAGGTATCACCTTAGTAGCTTTTACCCATTTAGTCTGTTTGTTTATAGTTTTCTCTTGAAGCGATTGGGATTTGATACTCACATCCGCATGAATTGTTGATGAGAATACAAAAGCCAACAAAATATAAAACAAGCCTTTTTTCATACTTACTCCTTGTTCTAGATACAAACTATTTATAAAATAGCTTGTGAGATTTGGCAACCTCTCGCAATCTTGCGTACAAGACTGGGAGGGATTGCCTAGCTTATGATCACCTCGAATGAAATGGTTTTGCTGTATGGATCTGACGGTGTCTGCATAACAGTACCCAAATTTACCTCTATACCGCTGCCTGTAAATCTACCGCTATCGCTGTCGCTTGCATCAGTTAGGCTGACACTATCAAGCTTTAGTGACCCTGCCACATAAGTAGTGCCTGCTGGTATCGCATCTGTGATGATCAGATTATCCGCGCTTCCGCTTGCTTGAAGCTCTACAACTATATTATACCTCACAATTGTGCCAGTAGATACTTCAGTGCCATCATGTGTGGCACTTTTGGTGAGTTTGACCCCAAGATCATTGCTCATCTCATACTTACCCCAATCTTTATCCACTCCTCCGCTCATCCCATCGACCGCAAAGACGCCGTCTGTACCTTTCCCAGGATATATAGTTCCAGGTGCTCCGGAACCGCCGATAGTAGATTTGGCCTCAATGGCATTGCTTGATATGCTTCCGTTTATGTATGACTCGACCGGCATGTCTGAAACTAAAAAAATTGTGAAAAAAGCATCAGCTGCCAATGTTATATTATATTGTTCTTGATCTATTGATATATCAAATAATCCATTATGGTTAGTGTCTATGAAAATTCGTGGATTGGTTACTATAAAATCCGAAGAAGGATTTGCTATGTCATAAGTAAGATTAAATGTGTCATCTCCATTACCGGTATTTGTAACTTTAAATGTAAGGATACGGTCGCTTTCGCCGCTAGATACAATTATTGGAGCAGTATCATTCCACACTACGCTTACATCTAGCACTTGATCTACTTTATCAGTAATAGTATTACTATCGGCGGTATAAAGTATACCATCAATTTCATACTCTAAAGTAGCAAAATTGCTTATTTCGGTACCGGCTAAAACGCCTTTAGCGAAGATACAGGTAACTCCTACGAGCATCCACGCAATGGCGGTGCATATAATTTTTTTCATCCTTAACTCCAAACTTATTATATTATAACATATAATTAAATAATAATTTAAAAAAAGAAAAAAATAATTATAAAACCATTAGGATGGTTATAAAGAAGGTAAAAATTGTTGTGATTATCTATACGGCGATGGAGATTAGTTTAAGAGATAGTTACGCTTTTTGGTTACTTTTATAAAAAAGCGAGCTCGCTCCCATCATCTTGATGGGAGTGTGTAATTTTATTATGGCTTTATGACTTGTCTGCATTCCCAGCGAGGACGCTGGGAACGAGAATAATATTTTTCGTCATTCCTGCGAAGGCAGGAATCCATAAAAGCGTGGATACCGAATCAAGTTCGGTATGACCGGAGAGTATAGATCGCCGTACTTCGTTCGCGATGACATAACTTTTTATAACTATCTAGGATCTACTATTTTCCCTGCTATTGCGCTGGCAGCTGCCACGGCAGAATTGGCTAAATAAATCTCGCTTGATCTAGCACCCATGCGTCCTACGAAGTTTCTATTTGTAGTGGCTACGCATTTCTCGCCATCTCCCAAGATCCCCATATACCCCCCAAGACATGCGCCACACGTAGGATTACTCACAACGGCGCCGGCTTCTATAAGAATATCAATAAGTCCTTCGTGCTGTGCTTGAAGCAATATCTTTTGGGTAGCAGGAGTAACTATCATACGAGTATGACGAGCTACCCTTTTGCCTTTCATGATCTTAGCTGCAATGCGCAGATCTTCGATCCTTCCGTTTGTACAGCTTCCTATCATTACCTGGTCGATTTTGATATCATCGGCAACTGCCTGCTCTACGCTTTTGCCGTTTGACGGCAAGAATGGATAAGCGATAACAGGAGAAAGCTTGCTTACGTCTATAGTGATCACTTGACTGTAAACAGCATCACTATCAGAATGATAGATCTTAGGTTCTGCTCTGAGCCCATTGTTTGCTTTACGTCTCTCATCAAGATATGCCAAGGTTACCTCATCAACGGCAATTATACCTGATTTGGCGCCTGCTTCTATAGCCATATTGCAGATTGAAAATCTATCGTCCATACCAAGATACTGTATTGTATCGCCTGTAAATTCAAGAGCTTGATACAGTGCCCCATCCACTCCTATCATGCGGATAAGCTCCAAGATGATATCTTTGCCATAGATATGCTTAGCAGGTTTGCCTATAAGTTCAACCTTGATAGATTCAGGCACTTTGAACCAATTGCCGCCGGTTATCATTCCAAAAGCCAGATCTGTACTTCCCATTCCCGTACTAAAAGCGCCCAAAGCTCCATGAGTACAGGTATGGCTGTCAGCTCCGATGATAACATCGCCCGGTATCACCAACCCTTTTTCAGGCAAAAGCGCATGCTCAATACCCATATCCTTTTCGTCAAAAAAGTATTTCATGTCATGCTTATAAGCAAAGTCCCTGCTTATCTTAGCCTGGTTTGCAGAAGCAATGTCTTTGGCCGGAATATAGTGATCCATAACGATACAAAAGTTATCCGGACGAGCAAGTTTTGTAGCTCCGCTCTCTTCAAATGCTCTTATTGATATAGGTGTTGTGATATCATTCCCTATGATCATGTCTATATCGACTCGTACGATCTCCCCGGCTTTTACATCGCGCCCTGCGTGAGCGGAAAAAATCTTTTCTGTAATGGTTTGTCCCATAACTAGTTCCTTGCATAAAATTGGGCAATTATACCATATTATGGTAAAATACGCCTCACCACAAGGAGTGCGCGTGACTTACGGAGAGCTTGTAGCCCTGCAAAAACATCTTATGCAATTTGATACTATTTTCAAAGCCAAACGTATAGGAGACAATACGATCTCTTTGAGATTTGATAAAGAGTTCGAATACTGTTTTGTCATGACTAGAGGCGAAAGCATGGTTTATAAGACCGCTCAAGCGCCATACACTCAAAACTACAATGCTCCATTTGACAATCTGATTGAATCGCTTGTTTCATACAGCAATATTCTTGATATAAAGGTCTTGCCAAACGATAGAGTGTTGTGTTTTACACTGCAGACAAAAAATAAATACAAAATTCAAACCATCATACTTCAATTTGAATTTACCGGCCGTCATACCAATGTTATCTTGCTGGATGAAAACAAGATCATCATAGAAGCACTCAGGCATATAGATGCAAGCAAATCTTTTAGGGTTATTAGGCCCGGTGTTGAGCTTATTGACCTGCCTCCACGTAAACAAACCATCGCTCTTGATGGCGTGGATATCGAAGATCTGCTAGAAAAAAATTACCTCTCTTTGCAAGAAAAGGCACTTAAGTCTATTAAGCAAAATCTTATCAATGCCACACAAAAAAAATATGATAAACTATATAAACTGCTTTCCTCTTTGCCAAACGAAATAACTTTGCAAAAAGAGTATGAAAAATATAACCTTTACGGCTCAATAGTTTTGGCAAATCTTCATAACATCAAAGCTTATGATACAAAACTAAAAACGGAGGATTTTGAAAGCAATCCGATAACTATAGATCTGCCAAAACATATCTCAACAAACCGCTTAGGAGAGTACTTTTTTACAATGGCAAAAAAAGCCAAAAATAAAGCCGTGCACGTGCATATCGAAAGAGAGAATTTAGAGAGCAAAGTTTCATTTTATAAAACATTGCTCGGGCTTATCAATAATGCAACAACTACCGAACAGCTCACACCGTTCTTGCCTCAAAAATCAGGACAAAAAAAAGAAAAGAAAAAATCAGATGATGCACAAATAGTTTGGATAGAGGGGTATAAGGTTTTCATAGGACGCAATAAAAAAGAGAATAAAAAACTTTTAGCTCTTGCCAAAGCAAATGACACATGGATGCACATACAAGGCATACCATCATCACATGTTATAATAAAAACAGATAAACAATCCATCCCGCAAAGTGTCATAAAAAGCGCGGCCAAGCTTTGTGTAGATTTTTCTACCGACAAAGCCGGAGAATACAAGGTTGATTTTACAAAGAGAAAATTTGTCAAAACGCAAGAAGAAGCCAATGTATTTTATACCAATTATGAGACGATCATCATCACCAAAGAAGGCATAGAAATAAGAAGTTAACGCTAGTTATGGTATAATTATTATTACCGCACCAAGTAAATACCTTAATTTTGAGAGCATCAGAGATGGTAAGATTTGGATAAAAAAAGTCGATGGACTACCTGTAGGTAATTCGAGACTTTTTTTGTTCAAAGATTGCTTATCTATCATGCTCCCTAGAAGGTACGATGTTTTTGCACATACTCATTTGTATCAAAACTTTAGGTATTTACTTGGCGTGGTAATGAATTCTGATACTCAAGGAAAAAGTATATGAAACACCTTTTTACAGACCATCAAGAGAGATGGATGACAGGCCTTGTTCTGTTGGCAATAGTTTCACTCATTGGATGGATTGATAGCTTTCCTGTGATGTGGATCTTTTTGGGTATCATTTATATGTTTGCATTTTATGAGGCCATGAAACTCTATGGCATCGAAGCTCCATCGGCATATTTTTGGGCTGCATTTATTTGGATAGTCGCTTATTTCTATCCGAGCCCTGATGACCTTTTCTTTTTTATAGCCATTATATTTGCGGGATCGCTCGCATATTTTCATAATTTTGACAAACGTCTTTTATTGCCGTTCTTGTATCCTACAATCGGGGTGTTGTTCTTCTTGATGCTCTATAATGATTTTGGTATTTGGGCAATGTTGTGGCTGCTCATTACTGTAGCATTAACAGATATCGGGGCTTTTTTTGTGGGAAAAACCATTGGGAAAACCAAATTTTCTGCTACTTCACCGAACAAAACGCTAGAAGGTGTGATAGGCGGAATTGTCATAGCTACTGCTATCGGTGCTTTTATAGGATACAAAGATTACAATCTTGTAAAAGCAATATTGGTTACATTTTCCATATCAATAGCAGCAGTTTTTGGGGATCTGTTCGAAAGTTATCTAAAAAGAGAGGCAGGAGTCAAGGATAGCGGAAATGTTCTGCCTGGGCACGGCGGCATGTTGGACAGAATTGACGGATACCTATTTGGAGTGGTCATGATGGTTATAGCTCTTCGTGCATTGCCTTCATAGATGATAGTACTCCTAGGATCAACCGGCTCTATCGGGGTCAATACACTGCAAATCGCTTCCCGTTTTGATATCAAGGTCGAAGCGCTCGTAGCAGGAAATAATATATCTCTGTTAAATGAACAAATAGCCGTTTTTAAACCAAAATATGTAGCCATTGGCTCATGCGCTGATCGCCACAAAGTAAATCATGAACTTGTCTTTTGCGGAGAAGAAGGCATCATAGAGCTTTTATCATTATGCGAAAGCCAAATTGTGGTCAATGCTTTGGTCGGGTATGCAGGCCTAAGGCCGACCCTTGAATCTATCAAGCTTGGCAAAAAAGTAGCGCTTGCAAACAAAGAATCGCTTGTAGTGGCGGGCCACTTGCTTGATACTTCACGCATCACACCGATTGACAGCGAACACTTCGGGCTTTGGTATCTGTTAAACCGCCGTCCGGTGAACAAGCTCTATATCACAGCTAGCGGCGGAGCATTTCGTGACTGGAAATTAGAAAATATTAAACAGGCTTCATTCACAGATGCTCTCAAACATCCCACTTGGTCTATGGGTGACAAGATCACAATTGATAGTGCCACTATGACCAATAAACTCTTCGAGCTTTTGGAAGCCAAATGGTTATTTGATACAAACAATATAGACGCTGTGATAGAAAAAAAATCCATAGTCCATGCATTGGCGGAATTTCATGATGGTTCCACTACTGCCCATTTAGCCAATGTAGATATGAAGCTTCCTATTGCATTTGCCCTAAGAGGAGAAGTGAGCGAGGAGATCTTAAAGCCTATCGATATTCTTGGCATAGGCGCAATTGAATTTTTACCGATAGAAACAGATCGTTATCCTATTTGGCAGATCAAAGATCATATCTTGGACAATCCTCATTTGGGTGTGGTAATCAATGCAGCGAACGAAGAGGCAATTGATGCCTTTAAGAGCGGAAAATGTTCTTTCTTTGGAATGAGTGATATTGTATTGAAAGCATACAAACATTTTGAAAACATATTACCTCAAACCATAGAAGATATAGTGCAGATAAATAATGAAGTACGTCAATATGTCAAATCCTAAAACGCTCATTTTACATGGATGGGGAGGAAGCGATACCCCTCATTGGCAAGCATGGCTGGCTTGCAAATTGGCCTCTGACTACGGCACAGTATCTTTTCCGATGCTCGACAACCCTCACTTTCCAAGCAAAAACAGATGGGTATCACAAACGAAACAAATTTTGGCTGATTTCAAGCCTGATACTGTAGTATGCCACTCTTTGGGATGCATACTTTGGTTTTGGCTGGCAAATGAAGAAATAGATCATATCAAACATTTGATACTTGTCGCTCCGCCTAGTCTAGATACAAAGATAGAAACTATCAAAAGCTTTTTCCCATGCCCTCTTCCTGTGTCGCTGCACGCGTCCAAAATAGATCTCATAGTCTCTAGCAATGATGCCTACATGGGTATTGGCGAAGCAAAAGAGATAGCAAAAAAATACGATATCAAACTCGAGATACTTCACCAAGCCGGACATATCAATAATGATAGCGGCTTTGGAGAGTGGGAACATATTTTAGAGTTGGTTAAAAAACAGGATGGTGTATGATACTTAGTATAGAAAGCAGTTGCGATGATAGCTCTATAGCAGTTACAGAGATAAAAACAAAAAAGCTTATTTTCCACAAAAAAATCTCCCAAGAAAAAGAGCATTCCATATACGGCGGAGTAGTACCTGAGCTTGCCTCGAGACTCCATGCCATCGCGTTACCTAAAATACTTGCACAAACACAAGAATATTTTACAAAACTTAAAGCTATAGCCGTTACCAATCAGCCTGGACTTGGGGTGACACTAATGGAAGGTATAGCAATGGCAAAAACTCTATCAGCCATGCTAGACATCCCGCTAATTGCAGTAAATCACCTCAAAGCACACATATACTCTCTCTTTGTAGAAAAAGAAGGTATCTTTCCCATATTGACACTCCTCATCTCAGGCGGGCACACGATGATAGTGAGAGTAAAAAGCTTTGAAGATATGCAAGTCTTAGCCACAACCATGGATGACAGCATAGGAGAGAGTTTTGATAAATGTGCCAAAATGATGGATCTTGGATATCCCGGCGGGCCTATCATAGAACAATTGGCTCTTCACGGTGATGAGAATCGTTTTTCATTTCCGGTGCCGCTGTCCAACTCTCCGCTTATTGCTTTTTCGCTCTCCGGATTAAAAAATGCGGTTAGATTACAAATCGAAGCTCTTGGCGGAGCAAGTGTTATGAGCGAGCAAGATAAATGCGATGTAGCTGCCTGCTTCCAAAAGGCTGTCATATCTCATCTTTTGCAAAAAAGCAAAAAGATCTTTGCTAGTGAGCCCATATGTGATGTAGCTATGGTCGGAGGGGCATCTGCGAATAGATCTATAGCAAAAGCTTACGAAACACTTTGCAAAAGCTACAGCAAAAGACTTCACACCACTCCGCTTGCATATTGTTCAGATAATGCTGCTATGGTTGGACGGTATGCTCTGGATTCATATGCAAGAAATATATTTGCCAACGACATCCAGACCCAGCCTACACAAAAGCATACTTCCGGCACACGACTCTAAAAAACATAGAAAGCCCCAAATAAGCAATCTTGAGATATAATAAATTATAATTGGGATTTATCTCAATAAAAGCGGTAAGTCGCAAAAACTGTTTGTTGAAGGCTTAATTTTTATTTTCTACTAAAAATTTGAGTATCGGCAGATGGTGTAAATCAATATGTGGAGATAATAGCATGGGAAATAGCTATGGTGCCAGTAATATCAAAGTCTTAAAAGGACTAGAAGCAGTACGAAAACGCCCTGGAATGTACATAGGCGATACATCTACAAAAGGCCTTCATCACCTCGTATATGAGGTAGTGGATAACTCCATAGATGAAGCAATGGCCGGATATTGTGATACTATTAAAGTAACTCTGACAAAAGAGGGTTCAGCTATCATAGAAGATAACGGCAGAGGTATTCCTGTAGCCGAGCATCCGACTGAAAAAATCTCTGCGGCTACTGTAGTACTGACCGTTTTGCATGCAGGCGGAAAGTTTGACAAAGACACATATAAAGTAAGCGGCGGTCTGCACGGTGTTGGTGTATCTGTTGTTAATGCCCTTTCAAAAGAGCTAAAACTCACTATTAGCAGAGACGGTAAAATCCATGAGCAATCGTTTGCCAAAGGGATACCTCAAGACATTCTAAGTATCACTGGAAACACAAAAAAGAAAGGTACAAAAGTAGAATTTTGGCCAGATGAAACTATCTTTGTTGAAGGTGTAACATTTGATGCTTCGATCTTAAGAAAAAGATTCAAAGAGTTGGCATACTTAAATCCTAAAATCTCTATTGTATTTTCAGACGAGAGGGATGGAAGCAGTGATGTATTCCATTTTGAAGGCGGATTGAAACAATTTGTCGAAGACATGAACAAGAAAAAACCTCTCTCCTCGGCTCAATTTTTCCAAGGCAAGGACGAAGATATAGAAATGGATATAGCTATCATGTATTGTGATAGCGACACTGATCAAGTGTTATCTTTTGTAAATAACATCAAAACCCCTGACGGCGGTACGCACGAGGCCGGTTTTAGAGCAGGACTTACCAGATCGCTTTCGAGCTACATAGCAAAAAATGCAAATGCGAAAGAAAAAAATACCAAGATCACAGGTGAAGATACTGCTGAAGGCTTGGTAGCCATTATATCAGTAAGAGTTCCGGAGCCGCAATTTGAAGGACAAACCAAAGGCAAGCTTGGCTCAAGCTATGTAAGGCCGTTGGTGCAAAAATTCTTTTCTGAGAATTTTAACCGTTATCTTGAAGAAGTGCCGCTAGAAGCAAAAGAGATCATGGCTCATGTATTATTGGCTGCCAGAGGCAGAGATGCTGCAAAAAGAGCCAAAGACCTTGTAAAAAGAAAAGATTCTATGAGTGTTGGTACACTGCCTGGTAAATTGGCTGATTGCCAAAGCAAAGACCCCGCTATCTCAGAACTATATCTAGTCGAAGGAGATTCTGCTGGAGGTTCTGCCAAACAAGGGCGAGACAGAGTATTCCAAGCCATACTTCCGTTAAAAGGAAAAATTCTCAATGTAGAAAAAGCCAGATTGGATAAAGTGCTGCAATCTGATGAGATCAAAAATATGATCACGGCTCTTGGATGCGGAATAGGCGATGAATTCAATGAAGACAAACTGAGATATCACAAGATCATCATCATGACAGATGCGGATGTCGACGGAAGCCATATTCAAACACTTCTCATGACATTTTTCTTCCGATTTTTGCGCCCTATTATAGAAAAAGGATATTTGTATCTGGCACAGCCTCCTCTTTATCGTTATAAAAAAGGCAAAAATGAGACTTACCTAAAAGACGACAAAGCACTCAATGACTTCTTGATAGAAAACGGTATATCAGAGATAGAATCCCAAACAATGGGACACAATGACTTAGTAGATCTTTTCAAACTGGTATCATACTACAAAATGACCCTAAAAGAAGTAGAAAAAAGATTTGCCCTTCCTGAAGTCCTTAGATACATGATAGAAAATCCGGATATTATAAGCGACAATAAAACATTATTTAAAACATTACAAGCCTACATTACTGACCTGGGATACAATATACTTAGCCATACAGTTAGCGAAGAATCTATCCATCTATTTGTTCAAACCGGTGACGGCCTTGAAGAGCTTATTGTAGATGATCAACTTTTTAGCAATCCTCACTACAATGAAGCTTTGTATATCAATCAAAAGATAAAAGACCACATGACTGAAGAATTTAAAGATAAAGATATGCTGGCTCTTCTAGCAGAAATCGAAACAAGTGCTAAAAAAGGCGCTTACATCCAACGTTATAAAGGTCTAGGAGAGATGAATCCGGAACAACTCTGGGAAACTACTATGATACCTGACAACAGAAGGCTCCTTCAAGTCAAAATAGATGATGTTGATGCTGCAAGCGAAGTATTTACATTATTTATGGGAGACGAAGTAGAACCTCGCAGAAATTATATAGAAACCCATGCCAAAGATGTAAAACATTTGGATGTATAGTCATGTTACTGTCTGAGATTGCAGAGAGAGAACGAAGATTTAAATTAGCCTTGAGAGCAGGTTTGCCTATATTGGCTTTTATAGGTCTCGTCATCTATGCTGTAGTACTCAAAAATATTTTTATAGCCACAACACTAGAAAATTTGGCGATGCTTCTTGGAATAATATTTGTTACGATTTATTTTATATTCTTTCTTATGGAATTAAGCGCTGCTGAAACACTGCTTGACAAAACAACTCATAGTTTTCATGAACAAGCATTTATATCACAACTAAGATCATATAATGCAAATTTTATAGCTATTTTGGATATCCAGAATATCGAAACAATTGAAGAACAATATGGGATAGAAGCCAAAGAAAAACTATTGACACATATCATATCTTCTCTGAACGGTTTTCTAAAAAAAAATAAATTTACCTCTCCAATAATCGGTCGCCGCAATGGCAGCGAATTTATTATAGCTGTCAAAAATAATTCAAAAGATGCTTTTGTAGATACCCTTATATTATTTACCCAAAAATTTAAAACAGCAAAAAATATTGACATAGACTATTCTTTTGCAGTAGTTGATGCAAAAGAGTCATACGATAAGGTTTTGCTGCACCTCAAAGATCTTCTTAGAATCCGGGAAAATAGCGATGATGGACAAAAGATACCTTTATCTATTGTAGATTCAGAGAAGCCGGACAATATACATCAACTAAAAATTGAAAAAATAGAGCAGACAAGTATTGATGCGCTTCAACACAAGAATCTGTTATTTACATTTCGTCCATTGTTTTGTTTGGAGACTAAGCAGACAGATGTTTATGAGGTTTTTGTCAAGCTGAAATCAAGCGATACTGATGAACTGCTGCCTAGAGTCTATCTTCCTATTTTAAATCGTTTAGGGCTAAGCAGAGAATATGATCTGACTATAACAAAACATGTATTTAAACTTCTTAAAAAACTAGACGAAAATATATCATTGGCATTTAACCTGTCTCCATTCTCGCTTAGAGATCCCCTGTTTCAAAAACATTTCTTTAAGACCCTTGAATCAAGCGGGGTAGCGCCTTCGAGAATTATCATACAATTATATGAAAGAAAAACGCACCATGATCTTAGCGGATATCTCAAAACCCTTGAAGCTCTTAGAGACAAAGGTATACGCATCTGCATCGATAATTTTGGATCATCAAATGCCTCGATAGATTATATAAGACATTTCAAATTTGACATGCTCCAATTTGACAGAGATTATATAGCCAATATCGAAGACGATCAATCAAATATAATGTTACACACTATGGTGTCAATGTCTAAAGAAAACGGTATTTTAACGGTAGCCAAATGGGTAGATACCCAAAAACAAAAAGAGAAGCTAGAAGAGCTTGGTATTGATTATATACAAGGATTTACCGTTCATAAGCCGTTATATGAAGATGAACTGCTGGCAAAACACAATATTACAGGAGAAAAAATATGAAATACGGTGAAAAAGAAATAAAAGAGTTTGATATCAAAAATGATGAGAACTATTGGCCAAACGAACACAAAAAAAACTATATCATTTCTATAGAATTACCGGAATTTATGTGCAAATGTCCGCGTTCGGGGTATCCTGATTTTGCAAAAATGACTCTAGAGTATCAGCCAAGTGATAAAGTAATAGAACTTAAAGCACTTAAACTTTATATTAATTCATTTATGGATCGTCATATATCACATGAAAATTCAGCAAACGAGATCTTTGATGCATTATATAAGAACCTATCTCCAAAATGGATGAAGCTGACTGCTGATTTCAACCCTAGAGGCAATGTGCATACGGTTATCACTATAGACAGTGCCGACTTATAAATTCATTTTGCGCAAAGCGCAAAAAATAGGCCGACTTATGCCTGATTTCTTCATACTCTGTAAACGACACTTACCCTAAATTTTCAATATATTACATTTAGACATATTTTTAACCAAGCAAATAAAAAATAGCTATTATTTTCTCAGGAAATAAAGGAATAATCATGGAATTTGAAGAGATCATCGCAAGACTAAAAGAGATAATATCTCAAACATCAGAAGCAAAAAAAATATATGACAAGGACATTGCCTTGGCACTTGAACTAGATCCGCAATACTTCGCCGTGATCAAAAAACGCAAAAAGATCCCATATGAAGCAATCGCCTATTTTTCGCATAACAATCATAAAAATATGAATTGGATACTTTTTGGTAATGTTCATCATTGTAAAATTTAAATCTATTTTATATTTAATTTTAAAAATATGTTATAATAAGCTGTAATTTTAATCAAAGGAGCTTACAATGAGTCAAAAGGATGAAAAAATTGCTCTCTACATAGCAAATGCTGCAGAGCTTGGACTTAGATTGTCTGATGATCTTATCAGCAAAGTAGCAACCGCCCTTGGGCCTTCTATCTATAACGCAGACAGCGAAACAGTTGCTTGCTCTCAAGAAAGTGAACTTGATACCATAAAAAATAATTTTTTGATCAAAAAACTAGGGGTCAATGCTTCAAATGATATCATGAATGCCGCCATCAAATCAGCATGCGAAAAAATGGGAACCGGCAATAGAAATAAATACAGAGTGCTTGTTTATGCACTTCTTGTCAAAGAGTTCAACAAAGAATCTGTGTATAATTAAATAATTTGTCCGCCAGTGGCGGGCAAGCATAGGCTAAATAGTATTTAGCATTAGATTTTTATAGATTACTTTGCATCAGTTAAAATTTGCTCAAATGCTTTTATATTATATATACTCGTAATCATATAACGCGGTAATGTCATCAAGGTATCGCTTTTGGCTGCGTGTCGCTGCTCAATAGTAAATGCAGCAACATAACCTGATTGAACTGCCTTGGTGATCAGCTCATAGTCATATATACCAAATGCCCATGCTAGATACTTCACCTCATGCCCCATCTTCTTTTCAAGCATTTGTTTTGATCCGGCAATCTGCTTATCTACAAATTTTGCATACTCTTCTGGCAAAAGTCTTTTTTTCTCTTGTTTGAAATTAGGATGCCAAAAAGTATGTGATTCGACATGAAAAAACTTTGTTTCTTCGAGCTTTTGTAGCTGCTCCCATGTCAAAGAATAATTGGCATTAGATATCGTACTAGGATAAATAAAAAGAGTTACAGGGATACGATATTGTTTAATCAAGGGTGCCATTTCATAATAGACACTTTTATGGCCGTCATCTGCGGTAATAACCACCGGTTTATCAGGGATTGTTTTGATCTCTCCTATAAGATACTTTATGGCACTATCCAAGGAGATCACACTGTAGTTATTTGCTTTAAGCCATGCAAGCTGCGCAGCAAATTCGGATGTTTTGATCGTCATAGAATCATTTATATTATTGCCAAAACGATGATAACACAAAATCGGAATTTTTTTCTCTATTTCACTGCCCCATAAAGCACTCTTAAATAAAAGAGTGACAACGATAAGGCGCAAAATAATTTTGATGTGCATGGATTACCTGGATGCTTTATCTGGAAAGACCCGCTGAGCTATAAATATTGCGCGGGTTCCACAGCATCCACCCTGAACTTCCAAAATCTTTGCTGGCGCGGATTTGCTCTCTGATCTCTTTATCGCCATAATTTCTTCTATCGAATGCATAATCACGAAATGCCTGTAGCCATGGGCGATACATCAAAGGTGAACCGCCGGATTTTTCCAGTGATTTGTCAAGTGTTTTTTTGACAATTGCATAATTGGCAGCAACAGGATTGCGGTGTCCGGGAATTCCGGTACTAAATCCACTAGGATATAACATCGGAGCGATATAATCCACATGCTTGGCTACTTCATCCACTTTTTGACCTATGCCGAGATCACCATCGTTCCAACAAACATATCCAAAAATATCGGCAGTAACAAACACGTTATATGGAGTTAATTGGGTGCGTGCGTATTTTAAGAACTCTCCGATAATTTTAGCACGTTCTTGTTGAGTATTTTTTACTGAAAATACGAGTCCTTGACGATCTGGAAAACGTACATAATCAAACTGGATCTCATCAAATCCTGCCTCGGCACTCTCTTTGGCAATTGTAACAATATAATCCCATGCTCTTTTTTGAGAAGGATCTATCCAGTATAATTTTTCCTTGTCCTTAAATAACGTCCCATTGCTATTTTTAACTCCCAAGTGAGGATGAGCAGTGACAAAAGGCGTATCTTTAAAAGAAACTATGCGAGCAATGGTATATATACCCTCTTTTTTTAGATCAGCTACATACTGTTTTAGATCTTTAAACAAAATAACATTTTGTGCGCCGATCTTATTGGCTGTTGGGTTAGATGTTTTATATGCTATTTGTCCGCGGTCCATTTTGATATCAATAACCAATGCGTTAAGCTCAGTGGTACGAATAAGATGTTTTGCATTTCCCATTATCTTGCCGTTAGTTGCTCCAAAACTGGAGAGATACAAAGCTTTAGGAATTACAGGATTTAAATATATATTTCCGCCGCTTGTATAAAATTTACGTTCATAACCTATGGCGCGTATACCGATCTTTTCGGCGGACGGCACATTAAATACACCGCTTTTATCGGTTCGATACTCTTTATTTCCGGATGTAACTATTGCGCCGGCAATCGGTTTAGAAGTTCTTTGATCGTAAACAACCCCACTGACTATAGAGGCGTATGCCATAGTAAAACTTACTATGAACATAGCAATAATATATCTTACGATGACAAAAACAGAACCTTTCTTTATACCTATCATATCAACCCTTTTTGTATATAAAACATCACATAAATGATAAGAATTATATCTTATTTTTCTTTATTTATATTTATTATATTAGATGATTTTAATTATAAAAATGAATAAAAGCAGAGATCCCTGTTTGGTTATATTCAAACAGGGATTTTTGTAGAAAATAGTATAGACTATAAAATTAGCCGTTTCTTTTTGCAATGATCTCTTTAGAGATATTTGCTGGAACTTCTTCGTAATGATCGAATTCCATAGCATATGTAGCACGGCCTTGTGTCATAGATCTAAGGTCAGTTGAGTAACCGAACATCTCTGAAAGTGGTACAAAAGCATCAACGATTTTGTTACCGCTTCTTTCGTTCATACCATTAACTTGACCGCGACGTTTAGAAATATCACCGATAACATCACCCATGAAATCTTCAGGTACTTCAACTTCTACTTTCATGATAGGCTCAAGGATTACAGGGTTTGCAGCTCTTGCACCCTCTCTAAAGCCCATTGAACCTGCAAGTTTAAATGCCATCTCAGATGAGTCAACTTCGTGATAGCTTCCATCATAAAGTGTAACTTTGATATCCTCTACCGGATAACCAGCTTGGATACCTCTTGTCATTGCTTCTTGGATACCTTTATCAACTGCAGGAACGTATTCTTTTGGAATTACACCGCCTTTGATCTCATCGACAAATGTATATCCGCTACCTGGCTCTTGTGGCTCAATTTTAAGATAAACGTGTCCAAATTGTCCACGACCGCCAGATTGTTTTGCATATTTGTACTCTTTATTGACTGCGCTTCTAATAGTTTCTCTATAAGCAACTTGCGGAGCACCAACTTCTGCTTCAACTTTAAATTCTCTTTTCATACGGTCAACAATGATCTCAAGGTGCAATTCACCCATACCAGCGATCAATGTTTGGCCGGACTCTTCATCAGTTGATACTCTAAATGATGGATCCTCTTCGGCAAGTTTATTAAGAGCAATACCCATTTTTTCTTGGTCAGCTTTAGTTTTTGGCTCAACTGCAACAGAGATAACAGGATTTGGGAATTCCATTCTCTCCAAAATAACTTTGTCTTTATCGCTTGCTAGAGTATCACCTGTAAGAGTTGATTGAAGTCCTACAACAGCACCTATTTCACCGGCATATAATGCAGTGATCTCTTCTCTTTTGTTAGCATGCATTTTAACAAGTCTACCAACACGCTCTTTTTTCTCTTTTGTTGTATTGTATACATAAGAACCTGATTCAAGAACGCCGCGATAAACACGTACGAAAGTAAGCTGGCCGACAAATCTATCTGTCATTACTTTAAATGCAAGAGCAGCAAGAGGGCCGTTATCGGTTGACTCAACAACTACTTGATCTCCATTCTCATACTCGCCTTTGATCTCTGCTACTTCAGTAGGAGCCGGCAAATAATTGATTACAGCGTCTAGGAGTGTTTGTACACCTTTGTTCTTAAATGAAGTTCCGCAAGTCATTGGGATCATCGAGATAGCCAAAGTAGCTTTTTTGATACCCGCTTTTATCTCTTCTTCTGTAAGAGCTTCGCCTTCCATGAATTTTTCCATCAAAGTATCGTCACATTCAGAAATTGCTTCTATCAATTTTTCACGGTAAGCTTCTGCTTTTTCTACCATGTCTGCAGGTATATCTACGATTTCAAACTCTTGACCCATTTTAGACTGATCGTCGCTCCAAATTGTTGCTTTCATAGTTACTAGATCAACAACGCCTTGGAAATTGTCTTCAGCACCTATCGGCAATTGGATTGGCACTGCATTTGATTTTAGTCTATTATTGATCTGTCTTTCTACTTCATAGAAATCTGCACCGGTTCTGTCCATTTTATTAACAAAAACCATTCTAGGAACGCCATATTTGTTAGCTTGTCTCCATACTGTTTCTGATTGAGGCTGAACACCGCCAACAGAACAAAATACAGCTACTGCGCCGTCAAGTACACGCATTGATCTTTCAACTTCGATAGTAAAGTCAACGTGGCCCGGAGTGTCTATGATATTTATCTGATGACCTTTCCATTCACAAGTAGTAGCAGCAGAAGTAATGGTGATACCTCTTTCTTGCTCTTGTTCCATCCAGTCCATCGTCGCAGCACCATCATGTACCTCACCGATTTTATGCGAAACTCCTGTATAAAACAGGATCCTCTCTGTGGTTGTAGTTTTACCAGCATCAATGTGTGCTGCAATCCCGATATTTCTTACTTTTTCAAGTGGATGTGATCTTGCCATAAATTTTCCTTACCAGCGATAGTGTGCAAATGCTTTGTTTGCTTCTGCCATTTTGTATGTATCTTCTTTTTTCTTATACGCAGCACCTTTACTTGCAGCAGCATCCATAAGTTCGTTGCTAAGTCTTTCTATCATCGTTCTTTCGTTTCTTTTTCTAGCAGCAATGATAAGCCATCTAATAGCCAAAGTTTGTTGTCTAGCAGGTCTTACTTCGATAGGCACTTGATAAGTAGCTCCACCAACACGACGGCTTTTTACTTCCATTACAGGTTTGATATTTTCCATCGCTTGATTGAATACTTCGATGCCTTTTTCACCAGATTTCGATTCAATTCTCTCTATTGCACCATACATTACGCTTTGTGCAACACTTTTTTTACCATCATACATGATAGCATTTATAAATTTTGTAAGTACTTTTGAGCCATAAACCGGATCAGCAAGTACTGGTCTAACAGGAGCTTTTCTTCTTCTCATATTTCTTCCTTCAATCTTTTATATTTTGATGATTTACTCAAGCATTGTCCCGCTAAGGATACTGACAACACCTGCGTTGTTTAGTCTTTCGACAAACTCACTTATTTAGCTTTTGGTCTTTTTGCACCGTATTTAGAACGAGATACAGTACGTTTTGCAACACCGGCAGTATCCAATGCACCGCGAACAATGTGATATTTAACACCCGGCAAGTCCTTTACCCTACCGCCTCTAACTAGAACGATTGAGTGCTCTTGAAGGTTATGCCCTTCTCCTCCGATATAAGAGATTACTTCAAATCCGCTTGTAAGTCTAACTTTTGCTACTTTTCTAAGTGCTGAGTTAGGTTTTTTTGGAGTTGTAGTATAAACTCTTGTACATACACCTCTTCTTTGAGGGCATTTATCCAATGCTGGTGATTTTGATTTTTTCACCACTTTTTTTCGCTCTTTGCGAATCAACTGATTAATGGTTGGCAATTTATTTCCTTTCGTGTTTTTATAGTTTGAATTGAATCTGTGTGGTTATGCCACGCAAAACCATCTAATAAATAGCTTTACGTGGCATAAAATTCAGAAAAATGGAGCATATTTTACCTAAAATAGCTTTAAATGAGCTTATCCCCAAGAATTGGGGAGTGGCGCTATTCTTGAGATAGCTTGATATCCTCGAGTTTGATCATACCTGTTCCAACCGGGATTAATCGTCCGATCACAACATTTTCTTTCAAATCTTCTAGCATATCAACAGTACCTGCTATAGAAGCAGAAGTAAGTACTTTTGTAGTATCCTGGAAAGATGCTGCTGAGATAATACTGTCAGCACCAACTGCCGAACGCGTGATACCGACAAGCATAGGCTCTGCAATTGCAGGCTGTCCTCCAAGTGCTATCATTCTTTCATTTTCTTCTTTAAATTTACGTTTAGAGATAATATCTCCTGCGATAAATTTACTATCGCCGCTTTCAAGTATTTTGACCTGTCTCATCATTTGTGAAACAATGATCTCAATATGTTTATCAGCGATATTAACACCTTGTCTTCTATAAACTTGTTGAACTTCGCTTACTATGTATTCAAATAATGCTTTTTCTCCAAGAGATGCCAAAATGTCATGGCTCGATACGATACCGTCTGTCAATTTTTCACCGGCATGGACAAAATCTCCGTCATTTACCAAAATTGTTTTTGTTTTATCGGCAAATTGTTCGATCTCTTGGCCATTTTCACCGCGAATAATAATTCTTTCTTTTCCTCTAAGAGCCTTACCAAAACTTACAACACCGTCAATTTGAGCTATAAGAGAGATATCTTTAGGTCGTCTTGCTTCAAATAGTTCAGAAACCCTAGGAAGACCCCCAGTGATATCTTTTGATTTGATAGCAGCTTTTGGACGTTTAGCAAGCAGATCAGCTGTACTTACTTCATCACCGTCTTTAACATACAATGCGGTTTTTGCATCAAGTTGGTAGCGAATGATCTCGCCGCTTGCTGTAGCAAGAGCAATTGCCGGTTTATAGATTGACGGGATATATTCGTTAAGTTCCAATCTAACAACACCGGTAAGTTCATCAAATTGCTCACTTACTGTAACACCGGCTATGATATCTTCAAATTTAACCTTACCGTTCTCTTCTGCAATTACAGGCTCAGAATACGGATCCCATTCTGCGATCACTGTTTGTATGCTAACTTCCGGTTTAGCAAGAAGAGTACCTTTTTCTACGCGAGTATCATGGTCTGCTACAATAATAGATCCCCTAGAGATATAATGTCTTGAAGCTTCTCTATCATGTTCGTCAACAATAACGGCAAATATACCTTTTTCGTTTACCTCATGCCCCTCTTTAACGCTTGTAGGCTCAAGATAATCGCCATTAAGCATCAGATATTTAACAGTACCTTTGGCATCAGAATATATCTCTTGCGTAACAGGTGCGCCGTCTTCAACTTTAAGCTCACTTGCAAATGGAATACGATTTGGAACGCTCCATCCTTCTTTGATAAGTTCGACGATAGATTCACCCTTATTGACCTTGTCTCCATTTTCAAAAGGCAAGAAAAGTTTGCCTTCGATATTACCTGCAACACCGGCTAGCTCATTTGATTTTGAAACATCACTTTTTCTAAGTGTATATTTGGTTTCACCGTTTGAGGCATCACTTGATTTAACAGATACTACATATTCATCATGAGTAACAACGATAGATACGATACCATCATGAGTTGCTTTTATTTTTGGTTCTACGAGCAATACTCCTGCATTTCTTCTGTTAGCAACGATCAACTTATCTTCTTTGTTGCGATACACCGAAAGGTTATAATATCGAATGAAACCTTCTTTAGTAGCAACCACCTGTCTCTCTTCTTTTCCTGCCGTTGCAGTACCGCCGGTATGGAATGTTCTTAGTGTCAGCTGGGTTCCCGGCTCACCGATCGATTGTGCTGCAATTACACCGACTGCTTCACCTTTGTTGACAATTCTGTTTTCAGCCATATTTAGGCCGTAACACTTAGCACATATACCTTTTGGCGCTTTACAGCTAGACGGCGCTCTTATAACAACAGCTCTCACGCCTGCATCTTTAACTTTTTGAGAGATCTCTTCATCTATCATTATGCCTTCGCTGGCAATGATCTCATTTGTAACAGGATCTATAATGTCCTCAGCAGCTACGCGTCCGTAGATACGATCACTAAGAGGTTCTATCATCTCATTACCGACTATGATATCAGAAACTTCTACGCCTTCATGGGTACCGCAATCTTCCATGCTGATCTTAACATTTTGGGCAACATCGATAAGTTTTCTAGTAAGATATCCGGCATTCGCTGTTTTAAGAGCCGTATCAGCCAATCCTTTTCTAGCACCGTGCGTCGAAATAAAGTACTCTAGTACGTTAAGACCTTCGCGGAAATTGGATGTGATCGGTGTTTCAATAATAGTTCCGTCTGATTTTGCCATAAGTCCACGCATACCAGAAAGCTGTCTGATCTGAGCAGCACTACCTCTAGCCCCTGAATCTGCCATCATATGAACTGAGTTAAATCCGCCTTTATCGTTTTGGATAAGCCTCATAAGAGAATCGGCGATTTCATTATTGGCATCAGTCCAGATATCAATAATTTTGTTATATCTCTCTTGGTCTGTCAACAAGCCTGCTGCAAATTGAGATTGGATAGTTTTAACCTCTATTTTTGCATCACCGACAATTTGTTCTTTTTGTTCAGGGATCTTAATATCATCAATAGAGATAGAAACACCGACTTTAGTCGCGTATTTGAAACCCATATCTTTTAGATTATCCAAGAATTCAGCTGTAATTGCAAGTCCGCCAACTTTATAAATATAGTCAACTAGTGTACCGATATCTTTTTTCTTAAGGATTTTATTCCAATATTTTTCCGGTACATACTCAGGAATAATAGAGCGCAAAATAAGTCTTCCTGTAGTAGAAGTGATAACTTTGCCGCCAACTAATGTTCTAATTTTTGCATTTAGATCAAGCGAACCTTGTTCAAAAGCGATCATAACTTCATCAATATTACCAAATAGTTTATGCTCGCCTTTTACATCTGTTTTTTCTAGTGTCAGATAATAAAGACCCAAAATCATATCTTGAGAAGGTACCGTAACCGCCTTACCTGATGCCGGAAGCAAGATATTCATAGATGCAAGCATCAAGATTTTTGCTTCTGCAATTGCCTCATCCGAAAGCGGCACGTGAACTGCCATTTGGTCACCGTCGAAGTCGGCATTAAATGCGGCACAAACAAGCGGGTGAAGCTGAATAGCTTTGCCTTCGATTAGTCTCGGGTGAAACGCCTGTATAGAAAGTTTATGCAAAGTTGGAGCACGGTTAAGAAGAACCGGATAGTTTTCAACTACCTCTTCTAAACATTCCCATACCTCATTGACTTGCTTTTCAATCATTTTCTTAGCTTGTTTAAGTGTAGTTGCATACCCTTTTTCTTCAAGCTTAGCCATCAAATGCGGTTTAAAGAGTTCAACTGCCATTTTCTTAGGCAATCCACACTGATCCATACGCAAATCCGGCCCTACAACGATAACCGAACGGCCCGAGAAGTCAACCCTTTTACCAAGAAGGTTTTGTCTGAAGCGGCCTTGTTTACCTTTGATGATCTCTGAAAGAGATTTCAAAGGTCTTTTATTTGCACCTTTAACCGCGTTTCCTCTTCTGCCGTTATCAAACAAAGCATCAACTGCTTCTTGAAGCATTCTTTTTTCATTTCTTACAATGATCTCAGGAGCATCCAATTCAACCAGTCTTTTAAGTCTTTGGTTTCTGTTAATGACTCTTCTGTATAGGTCATTTACATCAGAAACTGCAAATTTTCCGCCATCAAGGCTAACTAGAGGTCTAAGATCAGGCGGAAGAACCGGTAAATGAGTAAGCATCATCCACTCAGGACGATTACCTGAATGCAAAAATGCTTCGATCACTTTTAGACGTTTTACGATCATTTTGCTTTTAGCTTCAGATTTTGTTGTAGAGATCTCTTCTTTTAGTTCTCTAAACATTGATACTAGATCAAGATCTGCTAATAACTCTTGGATCACTTGTCCCCCCATGCGTGCATCAAATGCATCATTACCAAAACGCTGTGATATTTGCTGATATTGCTCTTCGTTTAGAACATCATATTTTGATAAAAGTTTTGAGCCGTCACTATCAAGAGCTGCTTCGCCAGGATCTTTAACTATATATGCTTCATAATAAAGTACTCTTTCCAGGTCTTTCATCTTTACGCCCAAAAGTGTTCCGATTCTGCTAGGCAACGAGCTTACATACCAAATATGTGCAACAGGCACTACAAGTTCGATATGACCCATACGTGAACGTCTGACTTTAGAGCTTGTTACTTCAACTCCGCATTTCTCACATACTACGCCTTTATATCTCATCTTTTTATATTTGCCGCACAAACACTCATAATCTCTAATTGGGCCAAAGATTTTGGCACAAAAAAGTCCGTCTCTCTCCGGTTTAAGTGTACGATAGTTGATAGTTTCCGGTTTTTTTACTTCACCATAACTCCAAGACAAGATCTTTTCAGGGCTTGCTACTTTTAGTTGCAATGCTTCTATATCAAGGGGTTTTTCTTCGCTGCGCAAATCAATAGGTACTAAGTTTTCCAATACATTACTCATTGTTAGCCTCTTCTTCTTTTTTATTTTCAAATAGTTCTGCATCAAGGCCCAAAGCTTGAAGCTCTTTAGTTAATACGAACATTGTTTCAGGTACCCCAGATTCCGGTACGCTTTCGCCCTTGGTTAAGGCACGATATGCTCTAGCTCTTCCTTCAACATCATCTGATTTGATGGTCAACATCTCTTTTAGGATATGAGAAGCGCCATAAGCTTCTAGTGCCCATACCTCCATCTCTCCGAATCTTTGACCACCAAATAGAGCTTTACCTCCAACTGGTTGTTGAGTTACAAGAGAATATGGTCCAGTACTTCTGGCGTGTACTTTTTCATCAACCAAGTGGTGGAGTTTGAGCATATACATATATCCTACGTTAACTCTTTCTATCATCTGTTCGCCGGTTTTTCCATCAAAAAGTATGGTTTTTCCATCTTCTTCCATTTTTGCTAATTCAAATAATTTAGCAAACTCTTCTTCATTTGTACCCTCAAATACAGGGGTGGCAAATTTAACACCGTTCGACCAATCCCTAGCGTATATTAATAGTTCTTCATCAGATATTGAATGCAAGAACTCTTTTGCGTTCATAAGTTTTGCAACATCAGCTATTTGTATCATTTTTTCTCTAAGCTGCTCTATAAAGTCTTGTTGTTTGCTCTCGAAGATCTCTTCTATCTGCTCACCGAGTTTTTTACCGATCAAGCCTAAATGCACTTCTAGTATTTGCCCGATGTTCATACGAGACGGAACCCCTAGAGGATTAAGAATCATATCAACAGGTCTACCGTCGCTCATATACGGCATATCTATTTCTCTTACGATGTTTGAGACAATACCTTTGTTTCCGTGTCGTCCTGCCATTTTGTCACCGACTTTTAGTTTTCTCTTAGTAGCAACATAAACTTTAACCAGCTTGGTAACACCGCTTGGCAAAATATCGTCTTTTTCAAGAATTGACAATTTCTCTTCGTGTTCTATTTTTAGTCTTTTCTTTTGTTTCAAGAAATAATTTTTGAGTGCTTCGTACTCATTTTGTACATCAGAATCAAAAGACTGCACTACGCTTCTAAGGGCAAAACGATTAATATTCTTGATCGCATCTTCTGGTACATTACCGCCTGCTTGGTATGTTACATCACCTACGGCTACATCTTTTGCAAGAGTTTGTTTTGATAAATAATGTGAAATTCTCAAGATCTCTTCACGGTCGATCATTAAAAGCTGATCATGATGCTCGTTATCCAAGATGGCTTTTTCTTCTTCGTAAGCTTTTATCGCACGGATATCTTTTTCGTATCCTTTTTTGGTAAATACTTTTACATCAACAACAACGCCTTCCATTGAAGCTGGACAATATAGTGATTTATTTACCACATGCCCTGCTTTTTCTCCAAAAATCGCTCTAAGCAATCTTTCTTCAGGTGTTGGTCTTATCTCGCCTTTTGGACTTACTTTACCGACCAAGATCATACCGGGCTTAACGTTTGTACCTATTTTTACAATACCGCTTTCATCAAGATGGCTAAGCTCATCTTCTCTGATATTAGGAATATCTCTAGTGATCTCCTCGATACCATGTTTTAATTCTCTTGCTTCTATCTCTTTTTCATAAATATGGACAGAAGTAAATGCATCTTCACGAATCAATTTTTCCGAGATTATGATCGCATCCTCGTAGTTATATCCATTCCAAGGCATAAATGCAAGCAATATATTCTTACCAAGTGCAAGTTCGCCTTGATCCATATTGGCACCATCTGCTATAACTTGGCCACGTGCTACTTTATCTCCCAATTTCACTATCGGTGCTTGAGTGAACGTAGTATTTTGGTTTGTTCTCATATTTTTTTCTAAAGGATAATGATCTATGAATATTTCATCTTCATCTTCTCCCATAATATAAATATTTTTGGAATCAACCTTTTCAACCACACCAGCTCTTCTTGCTTTTACTGCCTCCCAAGCATCTCTACTCATAACGCCTTCCATGCCCGTACCAACCATTGGTGCTTCTGAAGCAAGCAATGGCACTGCTTGACGTTGCATGTTTGAACCCATCAATGCACGGTTAGCGTCATCGTGCTCCAAGAACGGGATCAATGCTGCTGCTGAACCCGAGATCATCAATGGAGAAATGTCGATCAAATCAACTTTGGATGCATCATTAAGTTCAATATTCCCATTAAGACGAGTCTCAATAAGATCTTCACTTATATATCCATTCTCATCTACTTTTGTTGATGCAGGAGCGATACACTTATCTTCTTCTTGCGTAGCCGTAATATATATGATCTCATCAGTTACTTGACGGTTTTTGACTATTTTATATGGAGATTCTATAAAACCGAGCTCATTTACTTTGGCATAAGTAGCCAAAGTATTAATTAGACCGATATTTTGTCCCTCCGGTGTTTCGATCGGACAGATTCTGCCGTAATGCGTTGGGTGTACGTCACGAACTTCAAAACCTGCTCTCTCTTTAACTAGACCGCCTTCTCCAAGAGCCGAGAGTCTTCTTTTGTGAGTAACTTCGGATAGAGGATTTGTTTGGTCCATAAATTGTGACAATTGTCCGCTGCTGAAAAATTCCAAAATAGTATTTGTGATCATTTTAGAATTTATAAGATCATGAGGCATAAGCTCTTCAAGAGATCCTGAAATTGTAACCATTTTATCTCTGATAGCTTTTTGCATTTTGAGCAAACCGCTATGAAGTTCATTACCTAAAAGCTCGCCGATCGCTCTAATTCTTCTATTACCTAAATGGTCACGATCATCAATATGGCCTTGTCCATTTTTAACTTTAATAAGATATTTTACAGTATATATCAAATCTTCAGAAGTCAATACGGTAACATACTCAGGGATATCAAGGCCAAGTTTGTGATTCATTTTCATTCGGCCGACTTTGGTTAGATCATATCTCTCCGGGTCAAAGAATAGTTGATTCAAAAATGCTTTTGCCGTGTCAGGAGTAACCGGTTCGCCCGGTCGCATTACTTTGTAAATACGAATAGCTGATAAGACATTTTCATCTTCAATTTCTTCTGTTTGTTTGAGCAATCTCAAACTCTCATTATCTGCTATAAAAGCACCGATAATTGAATTGTCCGTACCTTCGGCAAGGTCATTTGCAATTTCAATTGACTCAATACCCTGGTCTATAATTTTTTTTAGTTTGTTTTCATCAAGCGGTGTTACTGCATCATAAAGAATTTCGCCGCTTTCTTGATCAATTACTGCTTTTGACAAATAGCGATCTAACAATATTTCCAACGGATACTCTACCCATTCCAAGCCCTCTTCTGTCAAAGTTTGTGCTTTTTTCTTGGTAAGTCTTTTGCCCGCAGTTACTATAATATTTCCGTTTAGATCTTTTACATCATAGTCAGCTCTACCCATATAGTCATCTGGCTTAAATTTTGTCAAGAAGCGATTATCTTTAAGCATAATGGTTTTAGTAGGATAGAAGAATTTGATAATGTCTTCTTTTGAATATCCTAATGCTCTAAAAAGAATTGTGATAGGCACTTTTCTTCTTTTGTTTATTCTAGCATACAAGATGTCTTTAGCATCATATTCAAAATAGAGCCATGAACCGCGGTCAGGTATGATTTGAGCTGAATAAAGAAGTTTATTTACTACGGTTGTGGCTTCTGCTTCTTTGAAGATTACGCCTGGGCTTCTGTGAAGCTGATTTACAATTACTCTTTCGACTCCATTTACGATAAATGATGTTCTATCTGTCATAAGCGGAATATCTCTAACGAATACAGCTTGTTCTTTTATCTCTTTAGGATCAAGCTTTTCGCCTGTTTTTTCATCTCTATTCCAAATTGTCAAGGCAATATTCATTTTCAAAGAAACGGAATAGGTCAAACCTCTTTCCATGCATTCTCTGACGGTATATTTTGGTTTTATAATTTCTGAATTTTTATAAGTTAGTGTAAGACGATTTTGAGTATCATGAATAGGAAAAGAGGCACGAAATACTCTTTCGATGATACTGTTTTTGCGATCTTTTTCATTCATCATCAAAAAGTTTTCATAACTTTCTTGTTGTAGTTGAAGAAGATTTGGAATCTCTATTTCTCTGGGAGTTTTTGAAAAATCGACTCTGAGTCTATTTCCTGAATGTAAAGAATTTAACATGGGCTAACCTTATGTTGTTTATTATTGTGATTTGTTTGTTGCGTTTTTAAAGGACATACAAAAAAACTATTAGTAGGGTATGAAAATGTCTCCGAATAGTTTATCGCTATCTCCAAGATTTTAAAAAAGAATATATTAGAGAAAACCAAACGGTTTTCTCTGAAAAGCGAATTATTTAAGTTCGCAAGAAGCGCCGGCTTCTTCAAGTTTTTTCTTGATATCTTCAGCTTCTGCTTTGCTTGCACCTTCTTTAAGTACTGTTGGTGCATTTTCAACTGCATCTTTAGCCTCTTTAAGACCAAGACCAGTTACTTCTCTTACTACTTTAATAGCATTGATTTTTTTCTCGCCGCCGTTAGTAAGAACAACATCAAATTCAGTTTTTTCTTCTGCTGCTTCTGCTGCTACTGCACCGCCGCCAGCAACTACTGTTGCTTGAGCTGATACACCAAATTTTTCTTCAAACTCTTTTACTAGTTCGCTTAACTCTAATACAGTCATATTTGATATAAATTCAATTACATCTTCTTTTGTGATTGCCATTTTAATTCCTTTCGTATGAATATTCTATTAACTAGGAGTTATACTCTCCCAAGCACCATTAAGCCTCTTCGGCTCTTTTTGCAGCCAATGCTTGAAGTCCGATAGCTATGCTTCTAGCCGGACCGTTCCAAACATTAAGCAACATACCAAGAAGTTCTTCTCTGCCTGGAAGTTTAGCCATAGCTGTAATTGTTGCTACGTCTGCGACTTTTCCTTCTAGCAAACCAGATTTAACTGAAAACTTCTCTTTATAAGCTGTTGCTGCTTTATCAGCGATTTTACAAGTAGCAAGCTGATCGCTTCCCCAGATTACTAAGTTTGTATTGACAAGCTCAAGCTCTTCTTGATCAGCATTTTTAAGTGCGATAGAAGCAAGAGTATTCTTGACAACTTTAACTTTAGCATCATTTTCTCTTGCATTTTTTCTGATAGCTTCAAGTTCATAAACGCTCATACCTTTATAGTCACAAACTATAATTGCGCTAGCATCTTTAAACTCGTTAGTTAATTCAGCAACAAGTTGTTGTTTTTCTGCTTTAGTCATCTTTTCTCCTTTCGACCTCATATAGGGTTTTTCCAAAGGAAATATCAAGAAAAATTTTTCTTGATTTTTATTAAGCTTTTGCCCCTATATTCTCAGACCTAAGATAAACACTAAATAGTGCGTATTATTTCATATCCATTAATTCAAGTGTATTAAGCTTCACTGATGGGCTCATAGTTAATGATACTGCTGCATTAGTGATGTATTTACCTTTAGCTGCAGCAGGTTTCGCTTTGTTGATAGTTTCAACAAATGCTACTAGGTTTTCTTTGATTTTTTGTTTATCAAAGCTAACTTTACCGATACCGGCATGAATGTTACCTTTTTTGTCAACTCTAAAGTTTACTTGACCGTTTTTGGCATTTTTAACTGCAGTTGCAACGTCCATAGTCACTGTACCTGTTTTAGGGTTTGGCATAAGACCTTTTGGCCCCAAAATTCTTGCAACTTTACCAAGCACACCCATCATATCAGGAGTTGAAATAACCATATCAAAGTTTATAACGCCGCTTTGAATTTGCTCGATCAGATCATCAGTACCAACGATATCAGCTCCGGCTGCTTTCGCTTCATCAGCTTTGATATCTTTTGCAAATACTGCAACACGTACTGTTTTACCTGTACCGTTTGGAAGTACTACTGAACCTCTGATCATTTGATCAGCATGTCTTGGGTCAACATTAAGGTTAAGCGCTACTTCAACTGTCTCATCAAATTTAGCCGATTTTAGATCGCCCAAAAGTTCTACAGCCTCTTCTACGCTATATGCTTTTGTTTTATCAATTTTTGCTTGCAGATTTTCTGCTCTTTTAGTTTGTTTCTTTGCCATTATTTTTCTCCGCTTATTTTGCTCCCACAATCTTTTAAATCTCTGTGGTATAAGATTAGTCTACGATTTCAACTCCCATGCTTCTGCATGAACCGGCAATAATTTTTGCTGCCATTTCTCTATCGTCAGTGTTAAGGTCTGCTATTTTTTGATCTACGATCTCATCTAGTTTAGCTTTGGTTATGCTTCCAACTTTGTTCAAAATAGGATTATTTGTTCCTTTTTTGATATTTGCTGCACGCATGATCAAATCAGTCGCAGGCGGCTGTTTTGTTTCAAATGTAAAAGTTTTATCTGTATAAACTGTAACAATTACAGGTATTTTAAATCCTGCTTTGTCTTTTGTTTTTTCATTAAAAGCTTTACAAAATTCCATGATATTTACACCTCTTTGTCCACATGCAGGACCAATTGGTGGTGACGGGTTAGCTGCACCTGCAGGGATAATCAGCTTAAATTTACTTTGTATCTTTTTTGCCATTGTATTTTCCTTCTTTATTGATTAAAGCGATTGCTATATAATTTTTTCGACTTGTGTGTACAAGATTTCTACAGGTGTGTTTCTTCCAAAAATAGAAACATTTAGTTTAAGTTTTCCATGATCTAGATCATATTCCTCAACCATACCTGTAAAGTTCGCAAACGGTCCATCGACGATGCGCACCATTTCACCGGATTCGAAGTCGACTTTTGGTCTTGGAGCGGATCTTTTTTCCATTTTGCTCAAAATCAAATTGATATCTGCTTCATTAAGTGGTGTTGGTGTCTTTTGTTCACCGATAAATCTAGATACTTTTGGTAAACTTTGTATCTTATGCCAAAGATCAGTATCCAGATCTATATGTGCAAAAGCATATCCTGGATAAAGTGATCGCTCTGTAATCTTTTTGACGCCATTTTTAACTTCAATGACCTCTTCTGTTGGAACTACTATTTGTTCAATTTGATCTTGCAATCCATAATCAATTGACAATTGTTCTATTGCTCGCTTAACTGCTTGTTCGCTGCCAGCGTAAGTTTGTATTGCATACCATTGATGAGCCATTTGTTGTTCCTATATAACTGATGAGACAATTAATGACATGATAAAATCAACTAATGCTAAAAAAAGAGCAACGGCTACCACAACGAGCATTACAGCAAAAAAAGCTTGTCTGACTTGTACTTTAGTTGGAAATATAACCTTATATAATTCCTCTTTTGCATGAGCAAAAAATGTTGAAATTTTTTTCATAATCTAATTACCTTAATATATGGCAGGCCCAGAGGGACTCGAACCCCCGACACCTGGTTTTGGAGACCAGTGCTCTACCAACTGAG